>OHRV01000007.1_pt1 | contig 38973 bp, 42 predicted proteins | sample 1578511 | NCBI WGS metagenome assembly OHRV01 (sample SAMEA3879546, study PRJEB24766) | human gut metagenome | biome: human-associated habitat; feature: feces | place: USA | collected 1985/1987
GATTCCAATAATCTCGAATGTGCTTTTGTCCCATATAAACTTCATGATTCTTCTGAAAGGTTTGTATTCGTCTCCACAACAGCGCCAACCAGTTCCAGCGATTGGGTTCCGAGTTGGAGCGATACCACTTTACAAATCAAAGATGCCGCTACAAACACAGTTAAGCGTTCATTTTTGCTCTCACAGTTTGAAGGTTATAGCACTACTCAGTTTTTTCAGTGGTTCACACGAGTTATAAACACTGGGACTAAAAATTTCTTGCTTCAACCGTCCGGTAATGGATTGAAAGCATGGGAAATTCCAGATTCTGAATCTGAGGCGACAATTCCTGTTTCTGGGACTATTCTTTCAGATTCAATATATTATTACAACGAGTCGGAGAGAAAGTACACTTGTTTTGATTGTGTGGTGATTGTCGACAACATTATTGGGTACAGGCAACTTTCGTCTTCCAACAAATTTACGTTCGCAAAAATTAACGACGATTTGTCAGTAGAAATTGTTCCGGGAGCAAACGCTGCGGGGGCGATATTCTCTATAGGCACTTCATATGACAGTGACTCCGTGTGGCCATATATGAACACTGATTCGGTTTATTTTGTGCGAACCATAGGACAATATGACAATAAGTACGCCAACTCTGGCGCATATTTCTGCCGCTTCTTCAACTCAACTGCCGCAAACTTCTCAACCCCGATCGAACTTGCAGAAGGTGATGTGCTTACAGTCTCGTACAAGATAGAGGTGGCATAATATGATAGTTGAAAAAGTAAATACCAAAACCGGTGAAGTCGTTACTATTTACGAATCGCCCGAAATCAAGTGTACAGCAAAAACTCTCGAATACGCCGGAACGGTGATCACCTTGAACGGTGATTTGTACGAGTTCCGCGAGGGCAAACCTGTCGAAAAACCGACCGACGAGCCTAACCCCGCTGAATAACGGAGGACGAATATGGACTATATAACTGCTATGCAAAAACGTTTCGACGTACCTGATAACTCAATCTGTGTTATCAGGTCGAGCGAACCGGAATTTATTCCTATCCCTGATATGCCGGTGAGTGAAACGATGACTCTCAAAGATGTGTTCGACTTAATGATGAGCCGTATATGCACTCTCGAAGAGCAAGTATCTCGCTTGTCGGCGACCGTTGCAGAGCACGAAGAATCCGTGCAACGCTTGTTCGATACTATCGAAAATTGACCACTGCACTGGGAACAAAATACTTCTACTCTCACGTTCGGTGCAGCGAACACGGGAAAAGGAGCTTTTATGGAAACAAACGAAATCATCAACAAAGTTGGTGTATGGGTCGCGTCGATCGGTGGCGGTGTAGTCGTCGTCCGATATATCGTGAAAATCATACTCGCGATTATAAACCTCGCGTCGAGAAAAATACCCTTGAAATTGACTGAGACGGACCGTAAACAAATCGCTGCGGAAGCTGCGACGGAAACGACGAAGTTGCTTGCAATGGGTATTAAAGTTGACGTTGACGGGCAGATCGACAAAGCAACCAACCATCAGATTGAATTACTTAAAGAACAGAACCGCGAATATATCCGACAGAACAATAAACTTGTCGCGCTAATGCGTAAGATGGGTTTAGTTGTTGCAGACTTGAAATCACCGTCTTCGACGTTCAGAGACGACCTCCGTCACGAAATCGACACTGATTTTACGTCTGACTCTCCGGTACAGTCACTGTTAGGTGACCCTGTGCTTGCGACGATCGAAGTATCTGACCACGTCAACATTCCGGGAACGAATACGAAGAAGTCGAAAGAAAAATACTAAGCGTTAAGGAGGAACTACTATGAAATGGAATTCCAGAGCAATTATGCTCAGTGTACTTGAGTATGTTGCTTGGTTGTGCCCTCCGGTAGCGTACTGTATTTACAGTTATGTAAGTACATTACAGTATGTTCTTGATAAAAAAGCGGTCGTTTCGTTCTGGGTCTCGTTCTCGTGCGTCCTTGTCGGTGTCATTTTCGGTGCGACGTTATTCAAGCGAGTCAAAGCGGCATACGCCCGATACGTTGCGGCTTTTGTACAACAGAAAGCGGACCTCGAAGCTCGACCCGAAGACGAACACCTTATTGACCTCGTCGAAAAGAAAAGTAAGACTATCGAGACGATGGACTTCGTTATGGCGGGGCTTCCGTTGCTGCTTATCGGCGGAATGTTGTACGCGTTCCAGAATGCAATTACTGAGCTTATAAACATCTTCATTATTACCGGATTGAGCTTCTTAGCGAAAGCGGGTATTCATACGGGTACCGTGCACGTTAAAGCGAAGGGAATGAAAGATAAAATTCGTATCAACGAAAAGGTGAAATCGGCTGAGGAGGTGAAGTAGTATGTCGTCTGAAAACGATATTATTGCTACTCAGGACGAGATGACGACTGCTGATGTTCGTAAGTCGATGCGTGTGAGCGTATTTACGATTATGACGAACATCTTGCTCGTTGTCTTGATATGCGCCGGGTTGATATTGACCGAGTTCTTCCGATTGGACTCATACAAGTTCAAGATTCAAAGCCTCAATTTCTGGCTTGAAAAGTTAGCGTTCGCGTTCTGCACGTTCGGTATAATGCTTGGCATAAGCAACTCTGCTGATGAAATAAGCCGAAGCAAGAACCCGGAATACTTGAGCGATATCATGAAGTTGAAAGAACACTACTCGCTGCTGTTGACCGAATATAATGACGAGAACTTCAAAAAGTATATCGACAACGTAAACCGCGCTGAGAAATACCTTGTGTACGTTGCCGATCTGGACCGCAGAATATTGCACAGTCCTAAGAGACGGCAGATTGCGTTGAAGCGTCGACTCTTGCTCTCTCCAAACGAAGTGTTTTACGGCGGCGTATCCGTTCGATACAATCAAGTGTTGTATAGTCAATTCGCCGGCGTCGGCTTACCGCTGGACCACAAGAGTGACCGCGGCAATAAGTACGACGTACCTAAGGCACAAATTTATGCACAAAAGCTCATCGGCAAAGTATGCCTCGTCGTAGGTATCTGCGGTTTCTCTGGTGACTTGTATTACTCGTTCCAGGACTTCAACGCTTCGATGATTCCGACGCTCGTTATAAAATGCGGCGGCATTATCGGCGCTATATATGCTGGGTTGAAAACCGGCTCGCAGATATTCGAACGTCGAGTGTTGGTCGCTAAACTCAAACTTGCGTTCTATTCGCAATTCAATAGCCGCAAGAACAGTGATAAACTGACCGACGAGAATCGATACGTTGTCGAGATTCCGCCTAACCCGATCGTTGAAAGCGCTCGCAAAGAACTCGAAAAACTTCCCGCAAAACCCGAGCATCGACCGTCGTTCTGGCGAGTATTTGTTCGAACGTGGAAGCAATCGTTCGGTAAACACAAGATTGACGATGACAAGCCGTTCTGGGTGAGGTTGTCTGAAAACTTGTTGCATAGTCAAGAAATACCTATCGTCAAAGACAGAGAAGAAGTGTGTATGAAAGCAACGCCTACTACTCCGCCTACCTCGGTAACGCCGGACGCGCAACCGAGCATTATTGTTCTCGGACCGCCGAAAGAAAATTTCGAAAATTCTCAATAAATTTTTGAAAATCGTGACACGGTTTAGCGAGAACAAGCTATATAATATATAGAACACACGCGGCTGAAAAACTGTACTCCCAGAAGTTCGCCGCACAAAGGAGACTGAATAATGAACTTATTCGACAAGGCTGCTAAAGATGACCTCGGTAATGCAGGTAACCCTGGTCAACCTGTCCCGCCAACAGATGGTAACCCTGAGAACATTCCCGTCGATCAGACGAAAGCGTTTGCTGAACGCCTCAAGACGGAACGAGTTAAAATCGAACGCGAAGCAAGAAACGAACTCGCTCAAAGCTTAGGTTATGACAGCTGGGAAGATTTGAAACGTGAAAACGAAGATAAAATGCTCACTGCCAGTGGTCTGGATGCTGAAAAAGTCAAACCTATCGTCGACAAATTGGTTGAGACTCACCCGGACGTAATCGGAGCGAAGAAGTTAAAAGATGAGAAAGCTGCTGAGGACTTGAAGAAAGAAGAAACCGACGCATTGTTCTCATTGAACCAGAAGTACGGAACGACGTTTTCGGCGCTCAGTGATTTGGACGAAGCGACTCAATCCCTGTACAAGAAGGGAGTGCCATTGGACAAGGCATACGCCGCTGAACACTTTGACGACCTTGTGAAGTCCCACGCACCGAGTCGTCTGTCGAAAGACCACTTGTCGCCTGTCGGTAGTTCAGGTTCGTCTACTCCTCCGCGCGTTATAAGCGAGCAAGAGATGGCCCTTATGCGTCGTTTTAACCCGGGCGTTTCTGATGACGACATCAGGAAATACATTAACAAAACATAAGGAGACATAATAATTATGGCAAATTTACTTACCAGCTGGCAGCGTTATGACAAACAGTACGTTCAGACGCTCATTGTCGGCTCGAAATGTAGCAGCAGAAGCGCTGATTCGAATGGCCAAGCTATTACGAATCTCGGCGCAACCGCCTTCAAGAAAGGTTCGGCGGTTAAAGTTGTACGTGGCGGCTCGTCCGGATCGTACACCTACACTATCACAGATTGCACGGTCCTCACCGACGCAGATTACGTCGTTGCAAGCGATTACGCAGTCGGCGACAAACGCATCGAAGTATATCCCGTCAAGGATATCACGAATCTCGTCTAAGGAGGAAATGACAGATGGCAATTATCTTTAACATTGACGAAGCGTTATCCTTGTCGGCATTCAACGTACTGCAAGAGCCGATCAAGATGATGCTTGATAATCAAAAAGAGGCTTTCGAAAAAGAATCCCTCATCAGCAAAGTATTCGCTATGCATACGCTCGATGCGTATCAAGAAGAATACAGGACCCGTACGTCGATGGGTAACTACGAACCCGGCTACGATATGGAACCCGCGAAGCTTTCTGACTTCAAAGAAGGCTACAGCAAAATTTGGAAATCGACGACTTGGCGTAACAGCTTCGTAATTTCGAAGCAAGCTGTCGAAGATAACCAGATGATGACGATCAGCACTGACGCTATGGGCTTCGTCAAATCGTACGGTCGTACCCGTGAAATTTTCGCTTTCGGTATGCTTGCAGGTGCTCTTACCGGTTCGTATACTCAGGGCAAATTCACGTTCGACTGCCGCGGTATGGACACGACGGACGGCACGCTCGAAGGCACGAAACAGTTGTTCTTCACGAAAGACCACTTGCCTCCTGTGACGACCGGTCGTACCGAAAAACAGAGCAATAAGTTCCACTGCCACGTTGACCTTACGGCTCCTAACGCTCACCTCAAGATTCTCAACATCGTCGGCTATGTAGAAAACCAGATGATTAACTACACCGACTACGACGGCAACCCCACCCCGATGACTCCGACGACTCTGCTCGTTCCGAACCACTACGCATTCAGAAACGCACTGCTCGCTGGCTTGAAGACTCAGTATACCGAAGTGCTCGGCAACAACGGTCTCAATATGGAATTCGGTAAGTGGACGGTCCTGACCACTCCGTACCTCAACAACCTGAAAGGTTTCTCGAACGCTGACCAGGCATTCATTATGATTGACCCCGCAGCGAACAAAGAAAACCTCGGCGCAGTGTTTATCGACCGTGTTCCTCTCGAAGTTTCTTCGTGGTTCGATCAGCCCAACGAAGCGAACGTCTGGAAAGGTCGCGCAAGATACAGTGCAGGTTTCGGCGACTTCCGTCCGATGGCCTACGTACACTGCGGCGCTGACGAAATGGACGCTCTGTATGGTACCGGCGCTAAGAGTGGCGGCACGTACAATACGACGAACATTCCCGAAGCAGACGTCGCTCCTGCAGGTCTCGGCGTAGTCGTGCAGAACACGTCTACCAACCCGGTTCAGACGAAAACTGTAACCTAATACACAAAGTTGCCCCACCTCGATGCAACGTCTCGGGGTGGGGACTTTTATAAGAGGCAATTATGAACATTTCAGAATTTACGACAAGAGTCTTAAACAAGCTATTCATCACTGAACAAGATTCGAAACAGTTCGGATATGATAGCAAAATAATTCCTACGTTGAACGAATGTTTGACGTTCATTGCTAACGACGTCCTCGCAAATCGAGTGACGATTCCTTTCGACGTAGCGTACGACACAAACGGGTATCTTCCCGAATGCTCATTACCGAGCGACGTACTGTCGGTATTGTTTGTTGACACAGACGTCCCTGGTGCGACGTACTATCAGCCCACTCGTCGTACGATAAGATTTAATTACCCCGGCAAATACTTAGTCATTTGCGACACGTTATATCCGAAGATTGAAACGGGTGACACGGAGCACAACTGTGAGACTATCCCTGAATCTGTTATGACGTGCGCTGTGTTATATGTCGCTGCTCAGCTTATGAGAGACATCGACTTAACAACGGCTATTACTATACAGAACGAATACGAGACAGCGATTGCTCGTCTTGATAACGGTATATCCGATTTACAAGAATCGTTCAGATTTGTACCTAAGTGGTGACCTATGGAAGACAAACTTATTTTTGAAGTATCTAAAATCGAAGACGACTATACAATGCGCGTCGGTGAGAACGTCACTGGCGACGAAATTTTTCAAGGAATGGCGGTGTTAGTCAAAGAACTTGGAAACAGACAACGTAGGATTGACCCGCAATTCTCTGACAAAACTATCATACGAGGAGTAGAATTATGGCTTCGATATCTCGAAAACGACCAATAAGATATGACGTTCCGGCGTCTCGCGATTTACGTAGAACGTACACGTCGAGCGTTACAAATTTCCGCGGGATATATAATACCGAGACGACGATAGAAATGGCGCCGGGAGCAATGAACGACGCCTGCAACGTCTATGTCGACGAAGACTATCGTCTTGTTACGAGGAAACGTCTCACACCGTTGTTTCTGCCTGAGAAAGACGTAACGGTCATTGACTCGGTTTCTCTGGGCGACGATATCTACGCGATTATTAAGGACAACACAACCGGTGCCGAGCACGAGTATGCGTTCCTGAAGTTATATCCGACGAAGACGTATATTGATTACCGTGTAACGGCCGACAGTAGGTTGTTCGTTGCGAATAACAGTATATACATTACGAGGTGTGACTCTGGCGATCAGTTCGGCGTACTGCTTTATAACGGTACGTCCGTTTCCTCGTTAACTGAAGGAGCGAATATACCTATCGTATACCTTGACCCGACAGGTCGTCGCATTGCCGTCAACGAATACGGCGACGCGAGTGAAGCATTGAATATCTTCAGTACGAAGGCGAACAACGGTCCTGGTTTCAGGTTTTCATCGTTGAGTTATTCGACACCGTATGACCTCAGAGGAAAATTCCAGAATTACATCACTACCGAAGCCGGTGACGCGACTGCAACGCTTCCTGCAAGATGGGAACGAGACGCATGCGACGCGAGTGGCGGTGTCATCAAAACCGTTGCGAAACTCAAGAACGAGTACGTTCCTGGTAGCGGTGCATTGACGTCAGACGAAAGCGAAATACCTTCCGGAGTGCAGTGCGAGTGTGAAATATGGGTTTCAAGTGGTATAACTGTTTACACAAAAGTCGTTCATTTGAACATTATACGATCGACAGCTAGTCTGCAATTATCTACGAACATAATAGAGTTAGTCCCGAGCGGGTCAAATAAGAACTGGGACGTTGACGTTGACGGCGAATTTACAGATGAAAACATTCTCAGAAAATACCACATCGATTGGGCGTGGGCGCTAAACAACACCTCGAATCCGGACGACGTCATCGTCAGGGTTGGTATTTCGAACTACGGTATAGTTGAAGGTAGCAAACTCACGGGTAGTTCGAATTGGAGTATTCACAATTTTACGTATAAGGTTGCAGGGCCGTCAGGGTACGTCGACACGTTCTATTCGTGTGCAAATAAGATATGCCTGATGAGTCCCGTTGAATACGGCGAGTTATGGCGCAAAGAGTCAGGCACGCTGGCAAAAGCGTACAGAGCTCAAGCGATATACGCTACGGTCTCCTCTGGAGCGTTAACAATTGAAACACTCGCGTTTGATGCTGATAACAAAGGAAGCGTCACGTCGTTCACCGTATCTGATACGGACCTTACTAACGATCTCACGAGCATTAAAGACGTGACATTGCTTGCAGCGCTTAGAGCGCGGTATACAAAGACTACCGACGAGCCTGAGTATCTCATTGTCGATTCACCGTCAGCTGTTTCACTGCCTCTCGCAATATATTTACTTCGTATCGGTACGGCATTATACATTTATTGCCCGATAACCGGCGAGACAGGCGAGATGAAAAAGCTGTCGCTCCCGTTCACCGACGCTGAAGCTATACCTACAGTTTTAGCTTTGTCATTCGCTTCCGACGAAATATTCGTCCCGGCAGCGGCGGCGCCACACACTTATGAATTCCCCATTGTCGGTCATATTCTTGCGAAAACAACCGACGAACTTAGAATATTCAAAATAGACGCTGTTGTTTCGGTGAACACATCTTTTGTCGGAACAGTAAACGTTTCTGTTTCCAGAATTACACCGAATATTACAAAGTACGCTGATTACACGTCCGTCTTGCTTGACGGTGTTGACGTAAACCCGAAGTACACCGAGCTCATTATGAATGACGACATCACGTCGTTCGTTGCTAACGCTACAACGCTCGTGACAAAATACTCTCGTACGTTTGGTAGTGAAGCTTCTTTGAAGGTTGTAAACGTTTACGCGTACACTACACCTGTTCTCGGACAGATTCGAGACGGAGCACTTACGCACGAATTCGAACAGTTGAACGACGGTTCTATGAAAGTTTTTGCTGGTTCCGGGTCAATAACGTACGCTTACTCTGAATCCCAACTCTACGGCACAACAGGAACGAACGGTTTTGCATACGCCGACCCGATATTCGATATCACTGAGAAAATCGGCACTGCGCTCTATACCGTGTGGCAAGAAGCCAGAGAAGCAATGAAGAATATCGACGGTGTTTACTCGATGAACAACTGTATCATCTTCACGTCTGGCAGGAATTTCGCGTACTCGATGACGTTCAGCCCGAAGTACGTCGACCCTTATTCGTGGGAGCAGATGTCGTCAACTGACGATAAAGTTCTTGATATCCTCGCAATAAGCCCGACAGCGGCAATTATGTCGACCGAGAAAGGTATGTACTGGATTCTGGGTACTGGCACAGGTCAGTTGACTCATTTGAAACCCGTTGTCTCGCAGTTCGACATACACGGACGTAAACGTGGTAGCTTTGCACGTCGAGCAATGGACGACGTGCCTACTATAATGTGCGACGACGGCGTCATGATGTTCGTCGGTACAAGCGAAGTGACCGAGACGGCGAAGAACATTGCCACGATGAGCTCTGCGATATTCCAGAAGTACGACGAGTTCCTTGCAAACGAGAAACGCCGCTTTACGTTCAGAGGACGTTGGTACAATATGTATTGCATATCGACCGGAGCTGAGACGAAGGTTGTTTTCTTCGACGTCAGGTCTTCGGCGTGGTGGTACTGGACGTTGCCCATTGACGCAATGAAATTCTTCCGTTCTGGCGATGACTTGCTTGCTCTGACAAGTAACGGGCTTATATACAAGTTTACAGACGAGGATATGATTTCGAATAACGGGTACACTGCCCGATACAACGACGAATTGGTAAACGTTTCATTCGAAAACATGACACCCTTTTATGAAAACTTGCAATATAAAGTACAGTGGTATATACAAACACACCCAATGAGTCTCGGGAATACGACGAAGAACAAGAACATGCGTGACATTGTTCTTGCGTTATATCCGAACGAGACCGTCAAGAATTTTGAGATGAACGTTGACTTCGAAGTATATACACGCGAATTCACCGATGGACGTCCGTATATTACCACTGAAGATATCAAAGAATTAAAAGTGTTGTTGTTACGTACGTACATTCCGAAGTTCCAGTATATCGCAGTGCGTATGTATTCTAAGAATGACTTATCAGTATACGAGAAGTTGCAACTTCGTTCCCTTGCGTTCGAATATCGAATTTTGGATAGGTTAAATTAAGATGGCAAAGAAAAATCAATATATTCGCGAATCTTATAATGCCGTAATGCGGGCAGGAGACTTCGACGATTTGTCGAAGACTCTGTCCGCGTCGAATTACGGCGCTACGTTCGGACAATACGACACGGCTTTACAGCAGATCGACGAGTTTTACGTTGGGCTCAAAGATACGACGAGAGAGTTATACGCGAACGCTTACGAGACGGCTAAAATGCAATCTGAAGCGACGGGCACATACGCTCTGCAGCAGAGAGAACAACTTGCTGGGGCGACAGGTTTGCTCGGTTCACGTAGATACGCCGATCAAGTCAATCAGAAGTTCTTTGATATGACCGACGTGAAGCAAGACTATACAACGAAACTCGGCGAGCAGATACTCAGTCTCGAACAGCAGCGTCAGAAAGCTGCGGAAACCGTTCAGACCGAACGTACGAAGTTCGGCGAATATTTCGAATCGAACGTTGCAAAAATGAGTACGTACATTTTAAGTCGACTCGATCCGAACGTGATTGACCCAGCGACTGGGGATATCAGTGCGTCGCAACTTGAAGCGCAAGGCTATGTGAAACGTAACGCTGACGGCACGTACAGTACGACGAGTAAGTTCAAACACATTCTCGCTCAGTTCGCTGACTCAGACCCTGCGAGCGTTCAGAAATACCGCGAAGAGTTGTTTGTGTCCGATAAAGACTTGTACGACTTCTATACTCAGTACTTCCCGGCAGCAATGCAAGCTGCAGGCGAGTTCTCGGATAGTGAGTTGGCGAAGTTCTCAGACGATAAGATTTACGCGAACGAGTACTATAACGAGGCGAACCGTGAAGTGTACCGTGAGACGATTGAACGGCAAACGGGTAACCCTCAGTTGAAGTCGGTTATGAGCAAAGCCACGATGTACGGCACGCACGATATGGTGGACTTCACAAAGATGAACGACGCAGAACAGATACACTGGGCGAAGTCCATCAATACTACTACAGGCACGTCGCGCATCGATCAAGATTTGATTGACTCTGCGATTAAGAAACGTAGCAAGACCGACTACGTCCTTAAAGATAAGACGCTGAATGAGTGGTACGACTCTAATAAGGTAATCGTTGCCGGTGGTAAAAATTACGTACTGGCTTCGAACAAAGACCAGAAATTCGGTGGTTCAGCCGAAGCCGCTGACCAAGATGTGTTGCTCTGGGACGGTTCGACTGAGAAGTTGGGCACTCTTGTCTACGAAGGGAAGGTCCAGTGCGGTGATACTGTCATTGTGAACGGCGAGCGATATCTCGTCACTCGTGCTGATAAAGACCCTGATAACCAAGAAAAAGGTGGTAAGCACGCGGCAGACGTCCGACTTATCAAACTCAGAGAAGTATAAACGGAGATTCTATGGCTAGGAAATATACAACTTCAACCGAACTAAACCCTACCGAGTATTTACTTGACCAAGCGAAACACAGTCGTTTCTACAGTCCAGATAAATACTCGCAACTCGTTGCTGCCGGTGACCCGGAAGCGATTGAGTTATACGTCAAAGAACAAGCAATATTCGCGAGTCAGAAACCGATCAACTCTTGGGACGAGTCGTTTTACGACGACCTCAGAGGTGATGAGTTCGCCCAAGAAGTATATCGTAACGCACAATACTTCGAGACTGACGAGAACGAATACGCCGTGACTATGGAAGCCTTGACCGAAGCGCGAGCAGCGGCGGTCGCCGAACGTGCTTATCAAGCGCAGACCGGAGCGAAAAAATTCTTCACGACTATCGGTTATGGCCTCGGTGAAGCGCTCGGTGTATTTGCCGCAGCGATGACCGACTTCGTCAAATCACTTGTCGACGTCGGCTATTACGTCGGTACGGCAATCTCGAATGGCGGCGAAGGCGAATGGAACAGTCTTGCTAACGTTGAAGGGTACGGTGAAAATTTCTCGTTCACGAACTACATTATGGAAACGTTCGAAGAGAAAGGCCGCGGCGTGTCGCCCACGTCTATGAAGTGGTCCGGTCTTGCCGAAGGATATACTGTACGTAGCAAGACGGTCGAATTCTTCCAGTCGTTGTTCGACAACGTAGCAAAGATGGTTCCGGCAATTGTTGGTCGTGCTGTCGGAGCGCCCGGTTTAGTTATGTTGTACGCCGGCGAGATGTTCGGTACGATTTACGAATCGACTATCACTGACCCTGAGTTCATAAAACTCGGTGAAGAAGGCAGGACTGCCGAACAGTGGGCGTTGATTGCTGAACGTCTTGCAACGGAATACGGTCCTGAATTGTTGTTCGGTGGCGGCGCGTACGGTGTCGGTTTCTTTGACCTCGCAACTCGTGTCTCGAACAAGATTCTCGCAAGTGGCGCAATCACTGCCGGACGTAAGTTCGCTGCTGGTGCGGCAAAAGTTATTCTTGACGCCGCTCAGGAAGGTACAGAAGAAGCGATCACCGAATGGTTGCAATGTGGCCTCGATTCAGTCATTGTAGACGGCAAATGGGAAAAGGTTGACCGCGAAGACGCTCTGATGGCGTTTGCTGTCGGTGCGTTGTCCTCATTCCTTATCAGCGGTGCACAAATCGCAGCGCAACAGCAAATCACCGTCGGTGACATAAAACTCAACAAATTCGAATCGTGGCTTGCCGGTGACGGTCTCAATAACTTGTTCCGTGATACCGCTGTATCGAAAGCAGCGGCTGCTGCAAACGTTACCGTTGACCAGTTCCTTACCGACGCACAGTACGCTAAACAAGCTGCGAAAGCTCAGAAACAGGACGCTATGGCGTATCGCTCGACGATCGCTGCGACGGCGCTCTTAGAGTCATATATCAGCAAGAGTAGCCCCGAGTCGTATGGTACAATTACCGAGATGGTAAGCAACTCGTACGAATACCGTGCACGTAAGGTTCGTGAATATATTACTCAGAAACAGAATCAAGCGAACTGGGACGCTGTAAGTCAAGCAGTCAATAAAGCAGACCCTAACCTGACGTTTACGCCGGTTGGACCGTCTGAACATTCACAAGCAATTGTAAGTAACATTTCGGCTGTACTCGGAATGCAGACTATTGTCGGCGAGTTCGGTGCTATCAATATGGCAGATGGCGGAGCTCCGTTCAAGATTCTCACTCTTGATATTGCAGATGAGAACGGCAAGGTTATGCCTCATCAGGTTTGCCTTATCGACGCGCAGCAAATCAAAGATAGTCGTCCGACGCAGTTGTTGCAGCACGCATTGTCCGAACAAGCGTTCGCTGCAGGCGTTGCGAAAATGCTTCCGAACTTAACGGTCCGTGATCGTCTGTCTCTTGAAAATACTCTGAGAGTCGTCGGTCGTATCGGCAAAGCGCCTTGGAACAGAGGATATAAACTCGAAACAGATATCGAGCTCGCAAGCGTGGCGTTGTATTCAGACGTTGCAATGCGAGCTATTGCTCGTGCCGACCGTAGGGTTATGACGGAGTTGGCAAGAGCGGTCCGTAAACACGTTACTGACCCTAACGCAGAAGTCCTGAAGAGAACGAATTTCTTGACGGACCAGATGTTGCAGGATATGTACTTGACGTTGTCGAAGTACAACGACTTAATGTACTCCGAACTCGTTCGTAATGGATATGACGTCGACACTGCAAACCTCGATGGCAAGTCAGTCGTTGAAAAGAACGAGATTCTGTCCGAAGCGTATGCAGAAATTCCGTATTCTGAAAGCGTTTGGTCGTATATCAACGAACTTATCGACGCGTACGTTTCTCAGAACGGTCTTGACGTAACGGACAAAGACACGCAAGAGCTTATCGCTGACGCGTTTTGTGACGTGCAATGGGACGAGAAGTCGAAGAAGTTCGTGCCGCTGCCTCAGATCGACCCTGTAACGAATGACCAGTTCATCAGAACGAAAATCGATTTGCACAAAGACGCACTCGTTGCACTCGGAAAGTCAAAAGCTGACGCCGAAGCACAAGTAAACAGCGCTACAACTGTGCGATTCGGAGCGAGTGACATTATTTCAAATGCAGGAATGTATGCGTGTAATGGGGAAAATGCTGCGAGCGTATCAGTTGTTTTGAATGCAGACCCTGCTGCAACGGCCACGACGGGCAAATCGACCGTCATCAAAGCCGGTTCGACTATTGCAAATCGATTCGTTAAAGCATTTGAAAGAAATCTGACCGATGAAGTAATGGCCGAGAAATACAGTAAGTTCTTCCCGGTATTGAAAACCGCTGAAGGACCGAGTCTTCATACGGCATTGACCGAGATATACAACAAACTGAGTTCCGGTCAAGCATATCGTGAAATCACTATCACGTCGAACGGTAACAGCGTGAGCGCGTTCAACGACGTCACGTTGATACCTGTAATTTACCACGAGTTCCGACATCAGGTTGCCGACATATTCGGTATGGACGCTGGTACGAACATAAGCGTTGTACGTAGTGTCGTTGCTAAAATGAACGAGACGCAAGTACGTACAATGATGAGGAACATTTACGAACACCGTAAAGAGTTGCTCGATGCCGGCGTGTTCGGTGAAGATGGTAAGCTTGTAAAGAAAATCGAGGCGCAATACGACTCGACAAATAACTTCGAAACGGTCACGAAAGAAGTTCGTGGCTTGCTGTCGCAATGTATCTATCAGATGAACTACGGCGAAATCTATGCTCGTTCTGGTAGAGCGGTGTTGCAAGAGAACGTACCGTTGTGGACAAACGCTAAGAAGAGTGAGACCGGTGTAAATGAGTTCGTTGCCAACCAGACGATGAAAGACCTCGGGTTTACCGACGGTACAGTCGAAGTTCAGAATACGACGTCGCAATACTTGTCAGAAGACGCGAAAGGTCTCTGGGAAAACATCGACGTGACTGATTCCGACATTTACAACGAGCTTAACGCGATGGAGCAACTGAATAAGTTGTTTGAAGACGACTACGCCCGTTCAGTTCTCGGTAAACTGTATACTGAGATTATGGGCTTCGACTTCGACGCTCAGTACGCGGCGAGCGCTAATGACGAATACGTTACAATAGCCGACTGGTTCTTACGCGCTTTCGAAGGAAGTACCAGAGCAACGAATACGTTTTTGAAGACGTTATTTGTTACTGACCCGGAACTGTTTGCTGAGTATACAAGCATATTATCTAGAAGTTCGACGGCGCACCGCAGAACACTCATTCCGAGAGACGGCATACAGAACATCTTTATGGACCCGTTGATGAGAGAAACGTACGGTGATGCGTTCCTCGAAAAGTTCTTGGACCTTGGTAACAGATACCCCGGGTATGGTTTCAAGAGTACGATTGAAGAGACCCTTGCTTCGTACTCTGATAGTCAGTATCGACCCCAAGATGATGCCACCGTGTTTGAGAATATGCTACAGTGGAACGCGCATCTTAGAGAACAAGCTGAGGCGAATAAATTCGGTGATAGTCTCGAAGGAGTGTCCTATGTTGATGACCCGTTAGTTACTGTCGGTGCATTTAGCGGGAAGCAAGCAAGGCAAGTCGCGTCGTACTCATTCACATTAAGATTGACGTTGCGCGCTGCAAGAAAGAACATTTCCAGCTTCTTGAAGAACGGCGACCTGAGTGGAATATTCGATATAAACTCATACTCGTTAGAAGGAATCGACGAAATTCGGTCAGTGCTCGCTGATAAAACGAATCCGAAGCTCCATCACGAATACAACATAACTGAAGGTTATTTCTCTGGCGAAACGTGGTCTCGTACAGTTAACTGGTACTTGCTAAAACGGTTCTCTGTAATGTACGATCCGGTGACAAAGTCATTTGTTCCGATGTTCTCAACACCGACACAAATGTTTTCGGGTGTAAAGAAGGCGTACACTGTTGACGGAAAAGAAATTGAAGTCAACTTTGTAAAGAACGTCAAACCGACAGTAGAGACGCTCATGAATCAGAATAGCGTAGATGTTTCTGTTCCTTCACTCCAATACGATAACTATGTCGGAGACGAAATAATCAACGGCGGCGATAAATTAGCTCGCCGAGCGGCAATCATTCTGAAAGCCGGAGATGTCATTGACTTGTCAACACTCCCTAAAGAGTTACGCGTCAAATACCAAGATACACCCATAGTTTTTACAACCGAAACATTCAGTCCATTCACGTTCGATGGTCGTCCGTTTGGATTGAGACCTAACGTACCGGTTTCACGCGGCGATTTTTCGTACTACAACGGCGAGATAATCGTTGTTAGAGTTGACTCAGGCAATACAAGCAGATATATCCCTGCGGCGATCGCAGCACACGAGTTCGGGCATCTCATCACGGATATTGGCGACAGAATATTCAAAATGGATGTCTTGGAGAGGTATATCGAGACTCACGCCCCTGAGGGACCCGTGCGTACAGCGCTTTCCGAAGCAGTTGCAGCGGCACTTGGTACGCCAGACGACGTTAAAAGTTTTAGAAACGCTGATCAGTTAACATATGCTTTCTATCGAATGCTGTGGAGTGAACGCACTACCAGATCGCCGTACCGTATTATCGCAGAACGGTTCCCGACGCGCCTTGAAAGTGACCTAAACACTGCTAAACTGACCCGTGTCGGTAAGTTCGCTGACCCATTGCTCGACGATTTCTTTGATACGTTCGCAAAACGGGTCGAGACATCAAGAATATTCTTCTATACCGCGAAGAGCAATGCACAGAAAGCAACGGACGTCGCATATCAAGTCGAGACCGACCTTGGACTGGGCGTAAACGAAACGGACAGCTTACGAGCATACGGCTTCTCAGATGAGTTTATCGATATATACTCGACGGGCCGAATGACGAACAACGACGTCAGACGTTTGATTTACAGCGATAACATCGGTAACGCCGACGCTTGGAATTTCGTTACGACAGTATTGTACCCCAACGAACACGTGAGCGAAGCATTGTCGGGCACGATACAACGCAACCTGAAAGATATCCCGGAACTGCTGCTCATCATCTATTCGATGGGCGACAAGAAAGGAACGTTCAAGTCAACGCAAGACGTTATGGACGCGTTCAATGACACGCTTGCCGCTGACCCGAACGTCTACACGAAATACTCGAAGCTCGTTGATAAACTGTTGACGAACACGAACGTTGCAAGTGGAACGGCGAATGTATGGCTGCTGTCATACGACGGACCGATATTGACCTACGACTGCGCGAAAGCGTACGTCGATCAAGCGAAATACGGCTTCACACCTGACCTCAAAACGACGGCAATCGAAGTAACGACATCAGAAGGAAAGGACGTTCTTATTACGGATATCAACGGTAAAGGCGTCACGGAATCGACTGAAGATATTGCTATTCGAAACCTCGAAGAACAAGGCGTCGACGACGTTATTCCGTCGACAGAGCTTGGCATACCGAAAGACGAGTTTATGAAGCGGTACAAAGAAGGTATCGCACGTATGAGCGACAAAGAGCGCATTCACGCATGGGACGTCTTGGAACTGCGTCAAGCGAAAGCGGACTTGAAAGCGAAGTTCGGCGACGAATGGAACGACGTCCGAAAGGAAATGCAACAGTTGTTGCAGCCGCAAGACCCGAAATACAAGTTATCTACGGTCCATCAGCACATTCTCAACAGAATACGCGCCCAGATAAGCAAGGCCAGAATGGCCAACATTGATGTTTCTGGACTTCCTCAGAAGGGCGTAGACTATAACCTATATACCGACACTGAAACGTTGATGCTCATCGAAGAGACGTACGCGAATTACGTCAAGGATAGAATCAACGCGAAAGAAGTCGCTGAAGTCAGAGCTACGCTCAACATCAAGCCTGAGAACGACAAAGCAAGAACAATCAAGGAATCTGCTCGTAAGAAAGCTAAGAAAGGCGCACCTGATACACAGCAAACGCCTATCGACAATATGGAAGATGTTCCGGTCAAAGACGGTGTTATTCCCGTTGTTATTCCTGAAGAAACGGACACCGACGTTGATACAAAATCTGAAAGCGATACTGAGACGAAGAAGGTCAAGAAACCTAAGAAACCGAAGCCGGTATCACCGTTCGATTTGCCTCCTGAATGGAAGAAAGTATTTGAACCGAAGCCGTGGAAATGGGGTGAAGAGTACGATTACGCCTCAAACTTGCGCGCAATGGGTTTCTCAGACGATTTTATCGAACACTTAGAAACGCCAGTAACGAGTGAGGGTACAGTCATTAACAAGTTTTGGGTTGAAGAGCGTATCAACTCGTATAACGGAACTAACCCTGAAGTTATCGGTAACGCTACTGCGTGGGCCGTAGTATTGCAATGGTTGTACCCGAATTCGCCGTTCAAGACACTCGATCAGTTGCAACAAGCGTTGTATTGGTTGCCTCGATTTGCATCGCTCGACACAACATCGACTGGCGTTCGCGATATGGCGCTCGATGGGTCAACGGTCAACGAATATTTCGACGAAGCGCAGTGGACGCAAATGCAGACGACGATCGAAGGATTGATTAAAGACCCGTCGAATAGAATACCTTGGCACCTTATTAACGAGATGAAATTACCGTTGACTGTTCAAAACGTGTATGCTTTCCTCTTAAAACTCACACGCGATATAGGTCATCACAGTCCTCTTGCTGCAGCGATCGAGATACAGCAAGCGACGAACAAGTTGACACCGGAACAACGTCGACAAGTGTACGACCAGATATTGCTCAAAACTGGTAAAGACGCTCACGATGTTGAGGCAATGGACCAAACAGCTAAACGTGTTGCACAGAAAGAAGTCTCAGAAATCGAAAAGCGTAAAGAAGCGTATAAGCTACAGCAAGAAACGAACCTTGCAAACGCCGTTGAGAATGCGAAGATTCGTAACGCTGCTCTTGCCGAAGCTGAAGAAGCGTACGAAGCGAACAAGAACATAAAGGTTGAGAAATCTAAAAAAGGCGGTCGCTTGATCGAAGCAACGAACTTAACGACTGGCGGTCCGGACGTCAAATCGAATCGTAAACCGAAAGATTACGTCTTGAGCCCAAGCACGAAAGAACGTTTCAATAAACTCAAATCGTGGCGTCCGAGTAGAAACCTCAGGCCGATCACGGATATCGAACAATTCAACAACGCGTTCAAAGCTCAGTTGATGGAATGGAGCAACGAGTCGATCGTTGACTTTATGGATATGGTTCGTGCGAAGTACCAGAATCTGAGTGACTACCAGCGTCTTGCGATATTCTACACGCTTGCGACGTTGTACGAGTTCAACAAGAATATGTCGTTAACGACTCGTGACCTTGTCGGTCAGTTCAGGAAGCGACTTTCAAGTAGCTCTGGTACGCTGCTCGCTGCACAATCGCACGTTGAAAATACACAAGCTGACGCTGACCGTTACCGTGACGCTGCTCGTAAGATGGGCATCGTTGCAGATGAAGAGTTACTTGCAGCGTTTGTCGACGCTCGTCGTTCTGGGGACTATAAGAAAGCAATGGAAGTTCAACAGCAACTGTTGCTCGATATGGCGAACAAGATTCCTAAGATACGTGAGTTGCTGAAACAGAAACGTTACCACGAAGCCCTTAAAATCATCACTCGTCGTATCAACTCGTTCAGGTACACTGCGATGTTGTCGAACCCGGCAACGCACGTTAGGAACTTAACGTCGAACATTGCCCTCAGTGGAATAAACGAAGTAAGCGAACGCCTTGCACAACGTTTAGCAGTCAAAATCAACGAGAAGCTTGGAATAAAAGGCGAATTTGTTCTCACTGCGAAACGTCATAAGTTCAAGGATATTCCGTCTGACGTCAGAGCGTATATCGATCAGAAGCTCATAAACAACGGCCGTCTCGAAGCGATATTGCAAGGCAGTAAGTTCAACCCGACAAGCGACAACATTATCGAAAATATTACGAACGCTTACCCGTTCTTCAGCGACGACGTCGTGAACAAAGCATTGCAGAAGTGGTACACGTTCACATTCGATATGTTGAGCAAAGGCGATGCTATATTCCTCGGCCGCGAGATACAGATACGTCTCGCACAGTACCTTGAATCGCTGAATAAACCTCTTAAAGATATAAGCAAAGACGACTTTGAGATGTTACTTAACATGGCGCTCGATGACGCACAGCAACTGTACCTCCGTAAGTCGAACAACTTCACGAAGTGGTACGCTAAGATGTCCTACGAATTCCCGGTCCTCGGATTGCTGTTCACGTCGTTCTTACCGTTCGCGAAGGTCACTGCAAATATCACGTCGTTCTTGATTCGATTCTCGCCGTTCAACTGGGTGAAAGTCCTTGCTGATGCGGCAGCGTATAAGTATCAGACGCAAACGTTGTTCATTGAAACAGTCGAAACGCGTGTTGACCCGATCACCGGTAAGACGTATGAAGCGCTTATTCAGAAGAAAGTAATGCGCGGCGGTGACGCTGACAAAGCACGTCAACGTGGAAGTCAATTATACGATATTGTCCCGCAATTCGCGAACATTATTGGCCGAGACATTTCCTCAGCGACGATAGGCACTGTTCTGTTCGCAATGGGCATTGCTGCTGGTCTGAGTGGCGTGCTTGACTGGGACGAAGATACTTACGGCAACCTCGTCATTCGCGTCGGCGATTACGCAATCACTATCGACTTGTTGTCACCGGGTATCAGCGCGTTGCTCCTTGGCGCGTCGATCACGAGCAAGACGAAGATGAACGACAAGACCTGGGACACGTTCGCAGACGTGTTGAGCAACCTGACCTTGCTCGGAACATTCGACGATATCTTGCGATACAACGATAACGTCGGTGACGTCGTTGCGAGTGCGTGGGGCACGTATCTGTTACAGTACGTTCCGGCGTTGTTCAAGAGCATCGCGCGTGTTATCGACCCGAGCCTTAAGAAGACAGGGTCTAAGTGGTATTACCGCCTTGCCGCTGCACTTCCTGGGTTTACGTACCTCGTACCGAACAGAGTCGACCCGTACACAGGTGAGTATGTCAATGACGACGGAACACATCGTTGGTTGAACTTAATGCAGATCGTGTTGCCTGCGAGAATTATCAAGGAAAGTACGAATTACCTCGAACTCGAAGCAATACGACTTGGCACGACGACCACTGGACCGAGTGGCAGGTTACAATACAACGATGACGTGATTGTCCTCACTGGTAAGGAAAAAGAACAGTACGAACAGAGACGTGGAGCATACGTCAGGTCGTTAGGCAATAAGATGGTTTCGAGTAAAGAATACTTGGACGCACCCGACGAGTTGTCGAAAGAAACAAAGAAAGCCACAGGAAAGCGTGACAGAAAAGATATGCTGGAATGGGTTTACAGTAAAGCAAGTAAGTATGCTAAGATTGAATATTGGTTGAATAAAGGGAATACGTACACTACTTCAGATGTGAACGAGTATCAAGAATTGGTCGCGATATTCGGACCTGATAAAATCAAGTTCAGGAAAAGCGGAAAGCTGCTAACGAAATTTACAAAATAAAAAAAATACCCTCGACATTACGTCGGGGGTATTTATATTTAATGGAGACAGATGAAGTTCGGAATGAGCTCGTGGGCGTATCGGATATAGAAATCGTAATCGATATCTAAGTCCTTGAGATTATACTCAGAAATATCGCCGTTGATCAAGATTATATTGTCCGGGCAATCCGGGAAACGGTGCGCGGAGCCGTCTTTAATTTTGTACAGGGTGCCGATGCCGCGGCGTGATACGACAAATCGGTTTGTGTTGTTGACCTCGAGTTCTTGGTTGTTGGTCTTGTATATCGTCCGCTCGAACGTGCTGCCGCTCTTGACGCACATTGCAAAGTCCATTATATCGGTACAATTACGAACCGTTTCTTCGATCGGCGTACCGTCGAGCAAGAGTTTGAACGCAGCAATATGAGATATCGCGTATGACGCGGGTTTTAACCTATCACGCTTCGGATATACCCACGAACCTTTGCTCTTCGCTTGTCCGTTGTCTTTAACGAAGATGTAGTTATTGACGTTGTTCTGAACAAGCATTTTACCAGCGTCGACCTCAAACGTGAAGCCGATGCGTTTGTTGATTTTCTCGACCGCTTCCTCAAAACCTTCCCAGTTAGGTACGTATAAGAACGCGCCATCAGTATTTGTCTGAAGTACTTCAGTACCCGGGAATTGTTTCTTTAAGTCATTGACAACAGCAATCAAGAGAAACTCACCGACAGCACACATCGTTATAATACGCGACGGGTCGTAGAACTTCGAGTACTTATTACGCATTGCCCCAGAAACGGCGTTGATAAGAACTTTGTACTTGTCACGCAGTGACTTCGCTTGTTTGGCAGACTCGAAATTGCCAGCCGCTTCGTACTCACCGACCTTAACCTTTAAGTCACGGACAGCTTTTATCATATCGCCGAATATTCTCTTGCCGGCTTCGTCCATACCACGCGGCATAAGGTCGAAGTTCATAAGCATATTCGGGTAATACTGCGTAACGTCAATCGAGAAGATTCTACCGTTTTCATTGCTCTTAACGATAATCGGTTGCTCGAAGTCGCTATGCACGCCGCCAACGCCGAGCTTGTACACGTCGCCGTCATACACGAACGTACGTACTTCGTTCTGGTCTTCCAACAGGAACGCGAATGGGTCAACGCCGTCGAGCATTTCCTTAATGTAATCAAGGACGTAGATCGATGACCGTTTGTCCTCTGCAGCAGTGCACGGCGTTTTCTGTACGCCGGTCGCTTCTGCGGTAAGTCCTTGCATTGTGCGCTGATACGCTTTCTGAAGGGGAATGTTGTAATGTTCCGAGACGTATTCGTGTATTGAGAAATACCCCTCGCGGTCGTGGAACAGTTGTAATGCTGCATTTGTGTCGGCGTGGCAATACTCGATGATTTCCATCTTGTCACGCGGACTGAGATTTTCTTTACCGAACGGAACGCTTGACTCGACGATCGACATACCTTGATTCGCTTCATACATTTTCAATGAGCCGAATTTCCAGTCGCTGTACAAGTCAATCCAGTTCCAGCGGTAATGCCCGAAGTGCGACGTCCACTGTGTCGAGACGTTGTGAATGATGTTATCAGACACTTCGTACACTTCTGAGGGAGTACAACCGCTCACGATTGCGTACAAGATATACAAGTCGTATGAGCGGATATTGAAGCCGATAAGACGGCAATTTGCAATTAAGAGACGCAGGTTACGTACCGCTGCAGGGTCGTCGGATGTGATAACGCTGATTTTGTCAGGCGTATCAACACGACGAGTGCAGCAGCACCACCAGTTAGGGAAGACTTCGAAGTCGAAGATGATGTTAATTAGTTTTGTTGTCGACATAAGTAAACCTCAGTACAATATTCTGTCCAGCGTCGTCGGGTAATTTGGCGCTAGTGATGAAGAGCAGTGAACACAACTCAGATACGAAACTATGTTTCCCTATCGGACGCATACCGTTAAGCTGACAATACAACGCGTATTCCGCGAAGACAGAACCAACGTCTCGGCCAATAAGCGAGTCGCGAGTGATGTTCTCGTCGTCGATATATTCGGACAAGGCCGATTGCATACGCTGGTAAGCTTGCAAGTTGTTGTCAACCACAAACGAACGAGTGAGTTCGCCGCGTTCAAGAGCGGCACGTATTGCCGACGCTGCAAGGTAAATCAAATACTCGAAGTCGGCTTCGCTCAGCTTGTCACAGAAGAAGGTCGTCGGCTTTTGTATCTTAGTATTCATATCGATGAGCACTAAACGACGCATAAAGCCCGACGTACGGTCTGCAGTGTTCGGCAGTTTGTTCGTAGTGAAAATCATTGTTGCGTAATTCGAAAACGATGACGGGTGACCGAACTTACGTTGTATCATCATACGTTCGCCCGATACAAGTTTCTTGATAAGAGACGAGTCGTTGATTTTACCGAACGGGATATCATCACCGATGTTGACGAGCTTACCTACAAGCTCCCACGGATAGAACGTATTTTCAAGGTCCTGCAGCGACAAGAATGCCGCGTTCTCTTCACCGACGAGTGACGTAATGATACGCAACAACGTCGATTTGCCAGTTCCGCCTTCGCCGTAGATAAGATACATCTTTTGGAACAATGCTCTTTTAAGCAAGCAATCGCCTATCATTTCGAGTATAATCGCTCGTTTCTGAACGTCGTTGTTCGAGCACATATCCAAGAACGCGTTCATAATCGCGGTAGGTGGAGCGTTTTCGATATAGTTGTGGTTTATGTGTGCCGACACAAAAAGCTGTTGCGAGTGCGGGAACGTTTCCCCAGTCTTAATATCGAGTACACAGTTGTTAAAAGATATGAAGTGCCAAGCGTCGTTCATTTCGTCTTCGACAAGTGGCGCTTTGGTCAGAAGATGTTTGTACACTTCTTCACGGCTCGTTGAACGGAATTGCGGAGCGTACTCAACAGAGATTTCACGTTCAATGAAACGGTCTGCGATAGGTTTGTAATAACGTCCGTCGAACACGTACAGTCGTTTCTCATCGCTGTAGAATTGTTTGTCAAGCAGCATTTGACGTGCAACGTCCACTTCTTGCTCGGCAAGAGTCTTACGTTTAGCGCCGGTGTTCGGTGCGGTGAGATTCGATTCGCGCAATACCGTCGAGTTAAGTTCAGCGTTCGATAACGGCTTCGCGAACAGACACTCGTTTATCATCTGCCCGATAGCGGACAATGAGTTCACGTCGTTTGTCTTGCTCTTGATACGGTTTATCCATCTGAACAATGCGTCGTTCCGGCCGTCGCCGTCGTCTAAACCCATGAGATTGACGTCATCGAGATTGATCGATCCTGCTTGACCGAAAGGATATAACGGAATCGGCAAGTAATCGATTTGTTCGTCGAGATGAGTCCACTCACGATCAGGGTCATTGAGCGGCAAGACGATATATCCACGCCCATCGACGCGGTAGTCGACTTCCAAAGACGACATTGTAACGACGTGCGACGAGTTAGTGATTGTCCGAGCGATGCGCACTTCTGCAGGCAACCGGAAAATGAAGTGCATTCCGCGAGACGTTTTGAAGTAACAACAATGAATGTCGTTCAACTCAACATATTTTCTGACAACGTTTGCGGTGGTCATATCGTCGCAGTCGACAACACAATGTCCTTCAGACACTATCCAGCCGACGCGTTGATTTGGCCCAACGTACAACGTTTTGTAGGGGTACTTCTGAATGCCCTCGGGTGTCTTGTCACCAGCTTTAATCAGACGGTAAACTGAGTTAGGAAATATAGTATTGAATCTTTCAAATTCAGTCATTCTATACCTCCGAGTGACGTGTCACCGAGCGCAAGTACTCGTCAATCGTCTGTTTCGTCTGGACAGCGTGGTACACTTTCTCGTCAATCGTTCCTCTTGAAATCAACGACGTGAAGTACGTTTCCTTAGTCTGTCCAACGCGATAGATACGTCCTTGCATTTGGGTCCATTCAATGTAGCTGTAATCGTACGAATACATCACCATTCGCCGCGCCCACGTTTGAAGGTTCAGTCCTTCGCCGCGGCTTATCTGCCGTAAGAACGTATTTGCATACGGCAGCAGAGATACTTCGTCTGTTACAGTTCGGTTTTCTTCGGCAAGCATTCGTTCGAGCATTTCCTTTTCGTAAATAAACGAATAGGCAATAATGATATTCTCATCGTTGTGCTCACGAATGTACTTCCGCAGTGCTTCGATTTTCGGGTTCTTATCAGGGCACAAGTTCTTAACAAGCTGTTTCCCAGTATCAATATCGTTATAATAAATGAAACCACCTGCGGCTTGTCTTGCCTTTGCGCACGCTTCGAGTTTCGCAACGATAGATATGTCCTCATCACTCAGAGCAATAATACCTGCTTCAATCGCGGAATACTCAGGTGTTGCCATACCGTCGACGTAAATTACATCTTCATGACGTTCTGGTAACTTGTGAACGTCGTCCAGATTGATACTGTCGCAGTATTGAGCGAACGTCGAACTAAGCTCGTCGGCAAATTGTAATCTGACCGTCGTCGGCTTGCTGATGTTTTTCGTACCATAGCGCGTTGCAACTGGGAACGAATACGTATTGTAATAACGCCCAATAAACGCTGAGTCAGGGTACTGGAACTCAGCAACCCCCATATTACGCAGAATACGGAAAGTGTCGATGTATGAGTTAGCAGCGATCGTTGCTGACGCTCCCCATACGACTTTCGCTTTCTTAGACAACTTCGAAGCAATGCGCGCAGTCTGAGTGTTACAACCTTTGATTTTGTGGCACTCGTCGAAGATGATATAGTCGAACGTAGGGAGGTTTGTTATACGAGGGAACATATCGTAATGCAGATACGTCACGTCGTGATTGATAGGAATACCGAGCTTTTCCCACATATCGAAGCGCACTGACTTCGGGGAAGCAATGAGAACTTTGCCGCGTGGCAATTGGTTGAGAGCCGCGATGAGAGCAAGTGTCTTGCCTACGCCGCAGTCCCAGTAGAGAATGTATCGTGGGTGTGATAAAAGTAAATCGACGCCAGAGATTTGATAGTCGAATAAATCGTACTGACGTCCAGAATTATCTGTTAGTATCATTTAAGTTATTCTCCAAACTATTCAGTTCTACAATAAACTTATCAAAATCGTTTACAACTAACGCTATTCCACCCGCTTTCGTGATGTTCGCCAGTTGTATTTTCTGATGTTCCGATAAACCGTTCTTACGGCCGGGGCGCTTGACTTCGATGCCGATGAAATGTCCACGATAACACGCGAGTATGTCGGGTATTCCACGAGGCATTTCGGGCGATGCTGCTATCTTAACAAACCACGCCCTGCGCCGTGTAAGTTCGGTTTTAATGAGATTCTCGAGTTGTTTCTCCGGACCCGCTGTCGCCATCATTGTCCTCCTCGGTGGCCTTCAAGTTCAACACTGCCGATAAGGCGCTGATAACCATATACAGGTGCGACGCGATTTCATCAGCTGCCTCACTGTCAGACATTTTAGAGGCGTTGAGCAACGACGCACTTGTGCCGTATTTCAAAAACCACTTGTCGTATTGTTTGAACTTGCGCTTATTACGAGAACACGCGAAGACGTAAATACAATAACCCGAAGGGTCGAGTTCTTTGACTTTCTTTAACAGAGATTCTGTGAGTACAGGAACGACGGTAACTGTTCCGTCTACAAGTCTTTCCTCAGTGGTAAATGACACTGGAATATCTTTGAAAATACCATCGTACTTCGAGCTTGTCAGCTCGTATGTTGGGGCATCGAAAATGATTATCATACTGTCTCCTTATAAGTTTTCTGCAATGTGGACTTTGAGAACGTCCGATGCATATTTCACGCGGCACAACGGGTGTCCGCTACAAACGCTGTACGCTTCGTATACTGTAATGATTTCGCTGAGCATATCCTTGTCAGGCGATAGAGGGTGTTCCTCTTCACGCTTTGCGATACGGTCAGCCGTTGACTCAACGTCCTCAGGGACGAATATCGTCAGTCCAGAGCCGAATCGGGATATGAATTTTTCGAGAAAGATACATTGTTTGATACTCAACGAAGAGCGTTTACGTTCATAATTTCCGTGGACCCACTCGGACACGAAACAACGGTCAACAACCGCGTTCTTATGAGTGAGTTCGAAAATGACGTACTTCAAGACAATGTACCAGCCACGCTTGATTATGGGTCTACCGTTGTGATAGTACTTAAAACCATAATTGACGAGCTCGTTCGCAAGGGTTGTTTTGCCTGTTCCGTTAGCTCCATCGAGCCAGATATTATTTGGCATTCTTTACCTCCGACATTGTCTTTAAGAGCTTGAATTGGTTGTTTGCTTCGCAAAGCTGATCGATCGCGTCGTTCACGGTCGGCGCTGTCTTCAGAATAGGCAGCAGCACATTCCAGTCGATCGGGTCAAGAGCTTTGACAGGATAGAAGCGTTCCTCACGGCAAGAGATTCGTGTACTCAGCGGTGACTCGATAAACTCTTTCACGTCGCCCGTATACAAGTGTACGTTGCCGGCAATGAAATGAAGTTCGCCGTAGTCGAGCCCAGCGTTCGCAGCACAGACTTGTTGCAATAACGTGAAGAACGGCAAGTCGTATACAATGCCTTTCCATATATCGGAACTGCGCATATAGACTATTGCGTCAAGAGCTTCGTCCAAATAATTATATACGAATTGCAACATAACGGTGCAGCAAGTGTCTTTGGACGGAGTCTCTGGCTTCAGCGGTGGCTTGATATGAATCACTGCTTGACGAGTGAATTTGTCCTCTTTGAGCAGGTTGATACAATATTCCAGTTGGTTGAAACCGTAAGCGTATTGCACTTTGTGACCGTAGTTGCTGTTAACGTGGACACCGTCATCTGACAACGATTTCCAGATGTTCTTGCCAGCAACAGTTTCGAACGATTCCCACGTATCTTCGCCTTTGATATACCAACGAAGTTCGGCGACAAGGTAACGGAGCGACATCGCTCTTGTTTCCGACAATACAAGCGGATATCTCGTATCAGTCAGGACAGAGTGATGAGCGATAAGAAACGTTGTTTCATCACCGCCCATATTCTTACGGCAAGGGTACTTCGGCATATACGGGCTAGCCAAGTGGCAATACAAGTTTTCCCATAAGTCCGTTGCTGTAGAGCAGCGGTCAATACGGTCGTAAGTTATCATATAGTTTACCTCGTTGTGTCCCGCTCAGCTGCACGTGGACGGTAATCTTTTATCTCAACGTTAGGCAGTGCGGGGTGAATAATCTTGAATACAACCAGCTGGAAGTACGCAGTGCCACCGAAGAGCACGATATCCTCGTCTGAGAAGTTGTGGACCCAGACATGAAGCGGTCCGGTGTAATGCGCGTCGATCGGCGGGTTTTGTATCAAGATTGGTAGATGAGCCCATTTGCTGCGAATGAAGATAAAGCCGGCAGTGAACGCGGGCAAATCTAGATTCGCAACTGAAAGCTCTATTGTTACGCCCGAGTGCGCAGGAATGTGTACGTCTTTTTCAAGAGCGATATCAATACCAGCGTCAGTCGGATGTCCTTTTGTTAATTCGTTCATACGTTTCTCTCCTTTAGCTTAGTAATTATACGACGGTATGTTCTGTGAACAGTGGACAGTGACATTCCAGTAAGTTCTGCGATGTCCGTCTTAGTAAGCGAGTCGCAAATAAGCCATTCAACGAAAAGCTTTTCGTCATCGGTAAGGGTAGACACGTCAAGGTCTGTAATGCAAATCTCGTCAGTGAAATCAGAACAACTGTTCTGTGAGTCAGGAATATCGGCAACAAATATGTTGCGATGTTTTGTGAGTTCTCGTAAGATTTTACGATACAATATCAAACGAAACAAAGAATACGTTTGGAACGTTTCTTCTTTTTGAATCAGATCGAACATTGCGTCCCACGCAAGACTCTCAATGTCAACGCGGTAATGGGCACGAGAAAAAGTATATTCCATATCTCGTACCCCACGTTGAACCATTGACGACATTTGCTCGTCGGTAATCATTTACCGAGCGCCGCAAGTAAAGTCATTGCGTCATTGACGCGAGCGATGTCTTCAGGGTTTTCCAAGAGACCTGCGGTCGCAAAGACATAGTTCGAATAAGGAATGTTCGTTTTGCTCGTTGCTTTGGTCAGCGAAATGAGCACGCGGTAATCGCGCAAACGTTTTCTTGCCATAAGAACTTGTGTCTGGAACTTCGCGAGGTTGGATAAGCTCGTTGAAGGTAAGTTGATGACTCGGGGAATTCGTTCGCCGTCAAGCAATACGTAGAGCAGACGACGGTTTTTGCAAGCTTTGCCTCCGTTCTTACCGCTGCCGAACTGATTGTAAGAGCATTTTGCACACTCGTGTTCGTTGCCATCTTTGTCGACGCCTATGACACCGTCATTCGACGAACAATCGGGCGGAACAGCGGTTCCATCGTAATCGTCGAGGTACATGACATTCGACGGGAAGCTCTTCAGGATAACACAATCGAGCGTTTTCATCGGGGCGGTGGTCCCAGTAGTGGGGTCTTCGATTTCGAAAATCGTACCACCAGCTGTCGGTGTATTGATTTTCATAAATTCGAGTTGCAGCCCGTCAGCGTCTGCGAATACTTCGCTGAGATATTCTTCGGGACTTTGCGCGACAGGGCCGAGAGCGTTATCATTGGGAACGGTTGGGACAATTTTGTTTTCGACTTCTTTTTCCATAAGTGTCTCCTATTTAGATTTGGTAAAACTGATATCGTTGTATTCGAAACCTGAAAGAGTGCTTAACAAATCGGCAGGAATTTCGCCGTATATTTCTTTCAGATCGGAACAGAACGCATTGAGCTTCTTTGAGTTGATGCCGTATAACGCGGCAGTGTGATACTTCGAGTCGAGTTCGTTGAACTTCTCCGGATCGATAACTGAGTACGAATACTTGGTAACAACTTTCGCTGTCTTGCCGTGGGCAGACGCAGCGGTCAGACCGTTCTCGTTCAGTTGTGAGATTATCAAGTTCTTGAGCGAAGTTCGACGGGCTTTGAGCGACTCAAGCTGTTGTGATACTTGCGCACATTCGTCATTGATTTCGATGAGTTGTGCGATTAAATCGGTCATTTCAGGCATAGTCGTCATATACAGAGGTCATCGGCATCGATAAACGCTTCGGCAATAACCGTCGAGTTAAAGCCGACTTCCTCTAAGATATCCGCCAGGTCGTCCATACTATTGGCGATGGCAGAGTCATATGTTTCCTCATAAGGAATACCAAAGGCGTACGTAAGCTGTTCAGTGCGGACGGTTCCATACGGAGTGAGAATAAACATTGCCCAGCGGCAGTTGCGACGATTCACAATGCACAACTTATAACGGTTGTCAGAGTTCACGAACGCAACTAACTCGCGGACGAATGCTCCATTGGTCTGTTCATACGTAGGCAAGGGCATTGCCGACATAATCTCGTTGACCTGCTGCAATGGATATATTCCTCGTAGACATTCCGCAACAATCTTGTGTGCAAAATATCTCGGGACCATATTATTCCGCCATTGCGTTTGCTACGTCTTCAGCGATTTTGTTAAGCTCGCTCTTGGGTTTGTTTGCAGCTTTTGCCGTTTCGATTGCCTCGATGAAGCCGGCGTTGATTGCTTCGACGAGCGTGTTGAAGATCGTGATTTCGTCTGCGGTCAAGAATTTTTCATATCCTTCGGGGACGACTACGCTGGGAGCTTTACGTTTGCGTCCTGCGCTTCTGCCGGCAACGAGAGAGTTCTCTTCGAGCGTAACGACTTTGTCTTCAAGGTCGCCGATGTTGACGAACGATTTGCCGAAGCCGAGTTTCTTGATGTTTACCGAATATTTACCGCTGCTTTCTTTAACGATGGGGCAAACAATCACGTTTTCGTCGTTCTCTTTCTGTGCATACGCACGTTTTTCAGTTGCTACAATTTTCAATGTTACCATATTAACCTCCTTGTTGGTAAACATATTTTTGTCTTGGTTGTGTCCGAACCACATTTCCGCCGCGTTCTCTGGGAGTGGCGACGGAAGGGCCGGTGAGATGTCAAAGCCATATACGTTGCTCGACGATAACGCCTCTTTAAGTTCTTTGATTTTGTTCGGGTCTGTAACGACTACAGGTTTATCGTCAATCATATTTGCCTCTGGCGCAGGGTATTGTTTTTTAATACAATTTTATTTTTTAGCATCGTCAAACGTAACAACGATGTCGTATTTGACGAAGTTGTCTTTGACTTCCGGGTCTTTGTACGTTTCACGGGGTACGACGTTAACTATCGCAATGGGCAGCGTAACGACCTCAGGGTACTTCTTGGCGATTTTCGACAGGTCGGTCATCACGTCGACGCCCTTGTATGGGGCAATGACGTTGAGTTCGATGTTCGGGTACAGAGCGTCTACGAGCTCCGGAAGGGTTTTACCTACAAAGGTTTCGGGTTTGGTTGCTTCAAAATCGACTGTGTTCATTCTTTTGTCTCCTTTTTATTTATTTCTTCGCTTATTTTGCGAATCTTTGCAAAAATATTTGTGAGTGTTTGTCCGATCGACTTGCACTGGTACTTCTCGGCCAGTTCTTTGACTGTGACACCGCACAAGTAATCGCACAGAATATCCCAGTGTTTGGGGTACAGTTTTTCTTTCGCTTTGGCAAGAACGTAATTGATAATCATACGCTGGTCCGCAGCGGCGATCGAATCGAAATTCTTATCTGGGATGTTACGACTGTCTTCAAGACGAACCGTCGGTGAACGGTAATACCACCTGAAGATTCTTCGCGCTTCGGTATACATACGACGCTCGATGGACGCTGCTGCAAACGTTGAGAATTTATACCCGGTGGACGGGTCATATCGTCTCGCTGCTTGCAGAAGTCCCAAGAAGCCCGCAGATATCAGCTCGTCGTAAAACCGCTCTTTGATATCTTGGTACTTATTGAACTTGTGCCAGTACACGTAGTACACAAGCGGAATGTTCTCAGTACAGAGCTTTTCGATATCGACTGCGGGTTGCTTATTCGTAGACATTGTAGATTTCGTCCCCTTCTTCGATGGTTTCTCCGCACATATCGCATTGTACGCCGTCTTCGTCGTGTACGTAATCTTTTGCTGTGAATACCTGTTCACCACGAGATAACAACTCGAGGTAACATCTATAACAAATCGTCATACTTGCCTCCTTATTCGATGTACGTCAGATTCAGTCTGTCCGCTTCGGTCAAAGGGTCGACGAGGTCACTCTCACGAGTATCGAAGTTGACGTCAACGAAATCAGACGCGTCGAGTACAAACTTTCCATTGTAATATGCGTCGATCACTTTCTGTTCGGCTTCTTCTTGGGTTTCCGCTTTTACCACGACGGGGCGGCTGAGCGTTTCTGTTACGAATGCGTAAAATTCTTTCATAATATTTACCTCCGGTACAGGATATTATTTTTTAATACAATTTTATTTTTAACGTTAGTTTATAGGTTCAAGCCACGTTTTTGAGTTCACGTAGTTCTTGATGTCGGGGTTGTATTGCTGGTCATCGATATACTTACACAACGCATTACGTACGTCGTCTTCAGTGCCGTAATCGAGGGCCGACGAGATATCGCGCGGCAGTTCGAAAATGCTTTCGTACGACATTACTTCGCGGTAAAATTCATACGGGTCGTATGCGTCGTAACCGGTTGTTTCTTCGTTGTATTTTCGATCAAGAATCAAATCAATAACCATATGGTACCTCCTAAAACCACTCGTAAGCTCTGGCAAATTCGCCTACTTCGTCGTCGCTTAACCACGATAACAGGTCTTGCGCCAGTTGTTCCCGGTTACATCCTTCTCTGAGAATCTCTTGTAATTTTGCTTCATTCGGTCTTGCTTCGTCAGTATACATACTGCCTCCTATTCCGCTTCAGGGTTTGAAAGCAACGAGAATATGTGATCGATTGTAACAACAGGGACATATTGCTCATCGTGGTATTGTCCGTTACTGGTATCTCGCATTAAGAACGACAGAGAGTGTTTCTTGATTGTATTTACAAACGTTTCTAAACGCTGGTTGGTGTACGATTCGACGGAGCTCGTTACAACTTTGACGATGTCAGCGAGGTTCTCATCGGGTATTTCCTTCAATGCGACAACGATAGGTGAATTGGCTTCCGGAGCGTTCTGTTTCTTTTCCGGAATTTGAACGATACCCATATCCACGAGTTCTGTAGCGTAGCACGTTTCAAGACAGTTCGGTGAGTCGTAGAATTTGCATTCTTCGCACACTTTGCCGATGCATTCACGTACGCGCGCTTGGCGCAATACGTCTCTGATAAATTCGATTTTTTCGCTTCTGGTTGGCATAATTATTCCTCCGATTGTTTACATACTTTAAGTCGTTTGCAATGAAAATCTTCTTCTTCCAGTGCGTAATTGAACGCAACACAATACGCTGCAACGCCGTCGTCTACGCACATGGGGCAAATATTACCAGGTTTGTCACAGTATTCGTCTGGTACTTCAAGTTCGACTTTTATCTTCGGCATTATTCACACTCCTTTAATCTGTCATATATATGTCCGTAATTCCGTCTTCGTTGAACATCAACTTGTCAATGCGCCACGCCAATATGTCTTTCTTGTGGTACGGCTCATACAATCTTGACCTCATATAATCTGGCGGATATATACGCACAACCTCTTTGTATGCAACGTCAATCGCTTTCTTTTTACTATCGGTTTTAACTATAAAATCAACGCGATCGTTGCTGTATTCTTTTACTTTTACGAGGTAGAAATACGTCTTTTTCGTCATTCCTTTACCTCCGCTATGAGTTCGTCGATCTTTTCGACTTCGACGACCTCACGACAATAGTCGTTCACGTACGATTTCGCTTTCAGTTCGTTCAAGACGTTGATTGTTTCTTGCCGTGCATTGCGTAGTTCGTCGTCAAGTAAAGTGCACTCAGTTTTGAGTTGGTTTATTTCTTTTTCTTGCTTTTTTATGAGCGCAAGCGCCGCGAGTTTTATTTCGTCGAAACACAAATCATGCGCTTCAAACGGACAACCATCACAAAGACTGTCGGTTGCTCCACAGCGTTTTAACCATTTCTTAAGCTCTTTGTTCGTCATTCCCGTTCCTCCATATACTTGAACTCGAATCTGTTGCAGCGCGTGTGATACACTAGGTACGCTCCATCATCACGTATAATGCGGTACGCGCACGAGAACGCGAAGCCATTCGCCCCGGTGATACGCATATCTTGTCCGCCGTGTTCTTTCATATCGCGCAAGCAATATTTGTACGCTTCTTCTTTTTTATCAGACCACGATTCGTATACGTCGTGCAGTGACGTTGCGCTGCTGTTACAGTATCTGTGGAACATCTCTTCTTGTTTCTGATTTAAGTAGCAAGGTCTTAACATTATTTCCTCCGCTTGTTACGCCTCGCCCGTCGCTCGTCGCGCGTTGGGCGGTACGTTAAGTATATTTTATTTTCTTTGTGTTGACGCCACGCATTGAGCAGCGCCGTTGAAATCTTTTCTTGATACACGCAACCTATCGTTATTATTGCACCGAGCAATGCTCCGATAAGCAGCCAGATGTAGAACGCCCATTGCAAAGAGCCGAGGTACACGATCGCCGCCGTGCCGAATATAGTCCAGAGCGTTGTGAGCGTACGGCTTATGATTTGTACCACAACAAACGCCTTGGTCTTCATCGGAGTGAGTCCAGCAACTAAGCATAGCAAGTCATCTGGAAACACGGGGAACAAGAACATAAACACGAGCGTCGACACCTCTCGTCCGTGCAGGCGAGCGATAATCTTGTCGTACTGTTCTCGTTTGATGAGTCTTAGTACAAACCTGAGTCCGAAGTGTCTCGCTAAGTAGAACGCTAGCAGCGACCCAGCGAGCTGACCGATTAGAGTCAATATCAAGCACTCCCACCACGGGAACAGCAGAGCTCCGAGTACCGTTACAGGCGTAGAACTTATCGGTATGAACGTTACCTGCAAGAACTGGAATATCGTGAAGACGATCGGCGCCCACGGTCCGCTATTCCGTATGGCTTCGAGTATTGCGTTCATTTCCTCAGTTCTGCCTTCAGGTTCAATATCTCGGTGGTCTGCTCGGTGATGGTCTTGCGCATCAGGTTACATTCGTTGCGCAGTGCTTCGACGATGTACGCCTGCTTAATGTTATACCCGAGTTCTCTAAGGTATTTTCTAACGTCAGATACCTCAATGTTGAGCACGTCGGCACAGTAGTTGATGTCGTAGAACGACGATTCCCAGAGGTCCGCGAGTGAGGTGTAGACATCTTCAGGAATGATGGTCGTATTGTCGAGTGCTATTATCTTACTGATATACGACGGTGATTTGTGATATTTTTCCGCAAGCTCTTTGTAGTCAAGTCCATCGAGGTAGTCGAGCAGAATATCTTTGACGGTGCCGTTCGGTACTCTGGGCAGAGTCGCTTCGATCAGTTCGCGGCGTTCGTCGCGCTTTGTACGAAGAGGTATCTTATTCTTGCGCAATATCTCGTATACGAGCGCTGTTGTGACGCCGAACGTGTCGGCAATGTCCTGAACGGTCGGGACGGTCGATGAATAGAGGTATTGCTCGCAGAGCAGTTTATCTCGCTCGCTTCGTGAGAACGTCAAAACCTCCGTGTCGAGTATCTCGCGATCGGGCCTACCGCTGAGCGCAGTGAATATCGTTTCGAGTGCAGTGGCGTCGCCAGTTAGGAAGACAATCTCGTCGTTCGTGATGTCGAAGTCCCAGTGCACTGTTCGGTTTGCGCACATAACGTGCAGCGTTTGTATGTCTTGTTCACGGTCTGCGTCAGTCGGTGAATCAAGCGTAATTTTCCATGTTTGCATTCTTAGTCCTCCAGTTTTAATGCGGCTTTCAGAGCTGACGCGGCTGCCCTCAGTCGTACAGAGTACAGTTCACAACGGCGGGCAAGTTCTCGTACGTCGAGCGGTGTGACGAGCGGTCTCGATCGTATAACCATATTGACGTATTTCGTTGATACGGCGAACTCAGGGCAGAGTTCTCGCAAGTAGCTGCTGATGTCGGCGGCCGTTGCATGAGTCGGGTCAGCTTGTAGCCGATAAGCATAAGTATAGCGTATGAAGTCGTCTCGCGTAATGCGCGCTGCTTCAAAGACTTCTTTTCTGTCGTAGTTCTGAGGTTGTTGTTTAAGTTCTGGTTCTTTCTTCATATTATTCGTAATAGAGAGGTCATCGCCGGTTTTCAACCGACGTGTCGTTGTTCAGCGTTCAGCACGATTTGCCCTATGGGCAATGTGTAATGGTTGATGTCCTTGCGCGTCAGCGTGTTGGACAGTATTTTGCTGTAAAGATTCTCGCGTGCCTTGTCGCCAATCTCGCTTTTGATTTGACGATACAAGAGGTGGTTCTCTCCGTCGTGGTGGTATGCGTTGCAACGGAGGTCGTTGTGCTCGTCGATGTACCATTCCGCTTCCTCGATGTCTTGACCAGACGTGAACAGTTCGTCGAGCGTCGGTGCGTCATACATGCGATATGCTTGATACCTGCCGTTCCACAGTCCGAGGTCAGCAATACAAATCACGTCAGTCGGGAAGATTGTATCAGCAAACGTGTTCATAAGCAATCGACGGTTGTCGAAATACAGGTCTGACGCAAGCTCGTCGAGCAAGTCATCTGACGCGTCGGGATAGAACTCTTTCAGGTCCTCCATCACAACGTCGCTGTAGATTGTACTATACATATCCGATACAACGACGTATTTCTTCGGTTTACGTTTCATGGGGCAATTCCTCCTTAGGCAAGCTCGGAATCCGTGATTTCGATGTTCGTATCTGTGATGTCCCATTTGTTAATGTTGTCAGCGAACGTGTAACGGTCTTCGAGGTTCACCGAATCGCAACAGAAGTTGTATGCGGCGTCCTCAGCTTCTGAGAGACTTGACGCAGAGACTGTGATGCTTAGTTCGTAGTTCATTGCGACTGTTATGTTGTATTGGCGCACGTGGCAATTCTCGATCGCTTCTTCCGCGTCGCTTTCAGTCTCGTACTCGCCGATAACCGTATAACCGATGTATTCGTCTTGCAAGAATACTTGGTACCTCTTGTCTTGGGTAAGTACAGAGCGTTCAACGGTACGCAAGTTGTGGTTGGTGTCCACAGGCACTTCGTCGTCAAAATCTTCAAAGTATACCGTCAGGAACTGGCGCATGTCTCGGACATATATCTCTTTTCTGTCCGGAAATACGGCAATAATGTCCGTGCCATACGTGTCGTTAAAAAGGTTAATTTTCTCGTCGATAGAATCAACAATGTCAATCGTTATCATCTTTATCCTCCATTTTTATTTTTTATCGATATTTAATTCGGACATCTCAGAATACTTAGTCTTTAACCAGTACTCAACGACGTCCTCGCATTCAATCACAGTGCCATCAGGCGCATTTTGATCGAGCTCGACGCACAATTTCGTCAACGGACAGTCGTGAGCCATTTTGAACTCGCCGGTCTGTGGGTCGTAATCCATGCAAAAGAAATGCTTCGTATACAATCGAGCCAGCTGCTTCGTCGTCAGCGACTTCAAATACATTTCATTAGTCATGCCGTGACTGGGTACGTCGTACAGGGCTCGTTGCTGTGTTGCTGCGGCGTCCGACGGTGCTTCGTACTTTGCACTGAGCTCAGTTATTTGTTGAAACAACTTGTCAATACATTCACGTAACTCAGTATTTTCACGCTCAAGCGCAATTACACGTTCAGGTCGTATGTCGTGCATAATTGATACCTCCATATGCAATATGTAAATGCGGCGGTGCCGCGTTAAGTTCGGAATACCCTAACGCACGGGAAAACTAATGACAAAAAACGTACGTTAGGGCGATACTCTGCGGGCAATGCTCGTGGCTCAGGGTACGTTGACTGCAAAAGACGTGTAAGCCAGTCATGGCAAATGTAGGACCGTAGGCTTGAGGGTGGCAAACCTCCGGTCACGACCGTCGGGAGAAAAATGGAAAAATGTCAACGGTCGTAACACAATTGCTCGCAGATTATATTGTAACCGCCGAACGTGAGGGGCCAATAAATTGGCTTACTCGCGCATTTTTAATGCGCCGAGGGCTGATGGGTAACGCCCGGCGGCGTAACAAGACAGTGCTCTGACCGCGGAGATGACGCTGAAATCGGGCGTTTAAGACGGTCAGTCTAATGCACTGTTCATTTGTTACAATGTATATTTTTTAATACAATTTTAGATTGATAGTTGGTTATGCGTGTTCGTAAAGCGCTTCGACTTTTGTAGTTTGCTGCGATTGCGAGGTGCTATTTGCAAGGAAATGTTGGTATTGGCAGCAATGAAAACACGAAAAAGTCTGAAGATTGTTAAATGATTAACAAAGTGCAGTGAGTGGAGTTTGTTAAACATTTAACAATGTTCGATGAAATGGTGCATTTTGAACAAAATAGTACTATAAAGTGTTC
>OHRV01000021.1_pt1 | contig 25662 bp, 21 predicted proteins | sample 1578511 | NCBI WGS metagenome assembly OHRV01 (sample SAMEA3879546, study PRJEB24766) | human gut metagenome | biome: human-associated habitat; feature: feces | place: USA | collected 1985/1987
CGCCCACACCACATGTGTTACAACTTAGGAGGGGATAAATAGAGGATGAGTATATTCAAATGCAATGAGCATTTACTATCTTATACGACAGCGACCTGCCGGCCGTCATCTTCAATGCTTCCGGCTCAGCCTACACGTTCACCTACGGCGTATTTGGCCTTGTGAATGACGACGAGATCGTCTACGCGGATGAGACTGCACGGACAAGCGACCGCCCCCCTTGCAAATCCCCTCAAATCGTGCTATACCATATATAAAAGAGCGAAAGGAGGCTGCCATGCCTGACTTTGACTGTCTCCGCTGCGGCACAGCCATGCAGTTCGTGGGCCAGCACAAGCTGCAGCTGGGCAAGACCAGCTGGATATTCGGCGACCTACCCAACCTGATGGCCGGCGCGCTGGACGTGTCCATTATGGCGTGCCCCGCCTGCGGCAAGCTGGAATTCTTCACCGGCGGCGTTTCCCAGCCCAGCGGCAACGACCCCGGCCTGCACCAGCGCCGATGCCCGAAATGCGGCTTTGCCCACGATTTCGACTATCCCAAATGTCCCCTGTGCGGCTATGTCTACACCGCCGGGGACGAGCTGTAAGAATTTTTAAAAGGAGAACCTGTTATGAGCGAATGTACCCATGATTGCAGCACCTGCGGCGAAAGCTGCGGCGAGCGCAAGGAAGCCAACGTATTTGAAAAGAAGCCCCTCCGCCCCGGCTGCCGCGTCGGTAAGGTCTACGGCGTGGTGTCCGGCAAGGGCGGCGTAGGCAAGTCCATGGTCACCAGCCAGCTGGCGGTGGCGCTGCGGCGGGAGGGCTACCGCACCGCCATTCTGGACGCGGACATCACCGGCCCCTCCATCCCCAAGGCCTTCGGTATCCACGGCCGGGCCGTGGCGCAGGGCGACGCCATCGTGCCCGTGACCACCGCCACCGGCATACAGCTGATGTCCGTGAACCTGCTGCTGGAGCACGAGACGGACCCGGTCATCTGGCGCGGGCCGGTCATCGGCGGCGTGGTGCAGCAGTTCTGGGGTGATGCCCTGTGGAACGATGTGGATTATATGTTCGTGGATATGCCTCCCGGCACCGGCGACGTGGCGCTGAACGTGTTTCAGTCGCTGCCGGTGGATGGCGTCATCATTGTGGCCAGCCCCCAGGACCTGGTATCCATGGTGGTGCAGAAGGCCGTGAAGATGGCGCAAATGATGAACATCCCCATCGTGGGCCTGGTGGAGAACATGAGTTACGTCCAGTGTCCCGACTGCGGCAAGAAACTCTATATTTTCGGCGAAGGCAAAACCGAGGAGGCCGCCAAGGCGTACCACATCCCCCTGCTGGCGAAAATGCCCATCGACCCGGCGCTGGCCAAGCTGACCGACGACGGCTGCATCGAGCAGTTCGAGGGTCACTGGCTGGACGGCGTGGTGGAGACCATTCTGCGGAAATAAGCAAAAAAAGAAGCGGCGCGGTGCGCCGCTTCTTTTTTGATCTTATTTCATCAGCTCCTGCACCAGCGTCACCAGGCCGCTGACGCCCACGCCGATGTACACCACCTGCCGGGCCACGTCGCCGGACATTCTTCGGCTCAGCCGCGTGCCGATCCACAGCCCCAGCAGGATGCACACCATCCCCAGCCCCGCCATAGGCAGCAGTGCCGCGCTGAAATAGCCCCGCACCGTCCGCATGGTGAAGTTGATGAGGTTGGTGGTAAAGAACAGGAACTGCATATTACCCACATACGTCTCCTTGCTCCGGGCGATGGCGACGAAATACAGCGCCATCATAGGCCCGCCGATGGTGAACGCCCCGGCGCAGCACCCGGAGAACGCACTGCATACCAGCCCCGCCGTCAGGCTGGGCTGGTCCAGCTTCACCCGCTTGGCAAAAAGCAGGAAGTACGCCGCCAGCGCGATCAGGAACGCCCCGAACAACGCCGTCAGCACGTGCAGGTCGAAATTCCCCAGCAGATTGATGATGACCAGACTGCACACGGTGTACAGCCCAATGGGCAGCGCGATCTGCTTTACATCGATGTGCTTGCGGTACATCCACGTCATGGTGCCGGACTGGGCCATGCAGATCAGCGCCACGATGGTGGGCGCAATGGTCATGTCGTAAAACGCACTGGCCGCCACCATCATAATGACCGCCGCGCCAAAGCCCGTCAGTGGCTGGATCACACCGCCCGCCAGCGCCGCCAGCCCCATCATTGCGTATTCCACCGCGCACACCGCCTTTTCTGTCATATTCCCGGCTATTATAACAACTTCACGCAGGAAAGGCAATCCGCAAAATGAACATCCCCCGGCCTGACGGCCGGGGGATGTTTGTTCAGCTCTTCTTTTTGCCCAGGTAGGCTTCCTTGATGGACTCGTCCGCCAGCAGCTCCGCGCCGGTGCCGGACTTGGTGATGTTGCCCGTCTCCAGCACATAGGCGTAGTCCGCGATCTTCAGGGCCATGTTGGCGTTCTGCTCGATCAGCAGCACGGTGACGCCCTGCTCGTTGACGGTGCGGATGATATCAAAGATGCCCTGCACCACCAGCGGCGCCAGACCCAGCGACGGCTCATCCAGCATCAGCAGCTTGGGGCGGCTCATCAGCGCGCGGCCCACGGCCAGCATCTGCTGCTCGCCGCCGGACAGCGTACCGGCCAGCTGCCAGTTGCGCTCCTCCAGCCGAGGGAACAGCTCATACACCCACTTGATGTCCTTCTCGATGCCATCTTTGTCCTTCCGCAGGTACGCGCCCGCCTTCAGGTTCTCCAACACGGTCAGGTTGGCGAACACCCGCCGGCCCTCCGGGGACTGGGCGATGCCCGCCTCCAGGATCTTGTTGATGGGCTTGCCCAGCAGTTCCTGTCCGTCATAGGTGATGGAGCCGCTGTCCGCCTTCACAAGGCCGGAGATAGTCCGCAGCGTGGTGGACTTACCGGCGCCGTTGGCGCCGATCAGGGTGACGATCTTGCCGTCGGGTACCTCAAGGCTGATGCCACGCAGCGCCTTGATGCCGCCGTAAGACACACACAAATTCTCAATCTTCAGCATCTTCTGCCACCCCCAAGTATGCGTCGATGACGCGCTCGTTGTTCTGTATCTCCTCCGGTGTGCCCTTGGCGATCAGCTTGCCGAAATCCAACACGTAAATCCGGTCGGCGATACCCATGACCAGGTCCATGTGGTGCTCGATCAACAGGATCGTCTTGTGGAAGTGATCCCGGATCTCCTTGATGAACTCCGCCAGCTCCAGCGTCTCCTGCGGGTTCATGCCGGCGGCCGGCTCATCCAGCAGCAGCAGCGTGGGCTCGGTGGCCAACGCGCGGGCGATCTCCAGCCGGCGCTGCTTGCCGTAGGGCAGGCTGGTAGCCAGCTCGTTCTGCACATCCTCCAGACCCACCACCTTCAGAAGTTCCAGCACCTCAGCGCGCTGCTGCGCCTCCTCCTTGCGGTTGCCGCGGAACGTGGCGGAGAACATATTGCTGCTGCGGCGCATGTGCTTGGCAATGAGTACGTTGTCAAACACCGTCTGGGTCTTCCACAGGCGGATGTTCTGGAAGGTGCGGGCCATACCCAGCGCCGTGATCTTATCCGGCGTGGGGGCCAGCACATGGTCGGTAAAGGCATAGGCGTCCAGCGCCTTCTGCCCCTCCTTCCACGCCTTCAGCGCCTCGTCGTCCAGTTCCTCCTCCGGGGCGAACTGGACGGTGTACATATCAGCGTGCTCGCCCTTGTACATCTTCTTCATCTTGCCGGTGGGATGGTTTCGCACGATGCACGCCTCATTGAAGCGCACCCGCCCGTTGGTGGGGGCGTACACACCGGTGATGACGTTGAACGCCGTGGTCTTGCCGGCGCCGTTGGGGCCGATGAGGGCCACGATCTCGCCCTCGTTTACCTCAAGGCTCAGATTATCCACGGCCACCACGCCGCCAAACTGCATGGTGACGTTCTCAACGGACAATACGTTCTTGCTCATTTGGACGTCACCTCCTGCTTCGCGGCTTTTTTAACCCGGATCTTTTCCTTCCACCCGGCGATCACCTGCGGCAGCTCCCTGTCGCCCATGATGCCCTTGCGGAAGAACAGCACCACCACCATGATGACGATGGAGAACACCACCAGGCGGAAGCCGTTGCGGAACACTTCGGGTGCCTTGATGCCCAGGAACTCACCGGAGTCCAGACCGCGCAGCCACCACTCGGAGGCCGCCACGAACAGCATGGAGCCGATCACGGAGCCGGAGATGGAGCCGATACCGCCCAGCACCACCATCAGCAATATCTCGTAGGTCATGGCCACCTTGTAGTTGTTGGCCTGGGCGATGGACAGCACCATGGCCATGGTGGCGCCGGACACACCGGCGAAGAACGAGCTGACCACGAAGGAGATCATCTTGTGCTTAGCCAGATTGATGCCCATGGCCTCCGCCGCCACCTCGTCGTCACGGATGGCCTTGAACGCGCGGCCATATGTGGAGTTCACCAGCATGACGATCAGAATAATGGACACCGTGGCGATCAGCACCGGCACAAAGGTGGACATGCTGAACGTCCCGATCTTGAAGTTGCTGATACGGGTAAAGCTCTTCAGCAGGTTGGAGCCGTTGGTCACGGGTCCCAGCTTGCCCCACTGGAAGATGGCGCGGATGATCTCCGCAAAGCCCAGCGTGGCGATAGCCAGATAGTCGCTCTTCAGCCGCAGTACCGGCAGACCGATGAGATAGGCGAACAGCGACGCCATCAGACCGGCCAGAAGTACGCAGATGATCACGCCCAGCACTGTGCCGAAGCCGCCCAGTGCGTTGCCCAACACCTCCGGGAACGAGATGCGGATGGCCGCATCGTAGTACTGATACACCGTGTCGCGGGACGCGGCGGGAATGGAGAAGATCGCGTATGTATACGCGCCGATCAGCATAAACCCGGCGTGACCCAGAGAGAACAGGCCGGTGAAGCCGTTTAGCAGGTTCATGGACACCGCTGCCAGCGCATACACAGAGCCTTTTTGCAGCACCGTCAGCAGCATATACATCTTATTGCTGGGCTTGATAACCTGATCCAGCACCAGCACCAGCGCCAGGAACAGCGCCACAGCCACAAGGGAGATGAACGTCTTGCGGACATCCTTTTTCTTTTCCAGCATCATATCCGCACCCCCTTACACCTTGTCGGTGGTCTTCTCACCGAACAGGCCGGTGGGCTTGAACACCAGAATGACGATCAGCAGCACGAACGTGAACGCATCGGAGAAGGTGGCGAAACCCACCTGCTCGGTGATGGCGCCATTGGCCATGAGGATCGTATCCAGACCCTTGATGACGGACTCGCAGATGCCGATGATGAACGCACCCACCACCGCGCCGGGCACGGAGCCGATGCCGCCGAACACGGCGGCCACAAACGCCTTCAGGCCGGGCATAGCGCCGGCCGTGGGCACCACGCCGGGGAAGTTGGTGAAGAAGAGGATCGAGCCGATGGCCGCCAGAAACGTACCGATAATAAAGGTGGCAGAGATCACGTTGTTGATCTTGATGCCCATCAGCTGCGCCGTCTCGAAGTCCACGGACACGGCGCGCATGGCCATGCCGATCTTGGTATGGTTGATGAGCAGCACCAGCGCGATGACCAGCGCGATGGTCAAAAACGGAGTGATAACCGTCACGCGGGACGTCTCCATGCCGAACAGCCGTACCGGGTCGGAGATCCACGGAATCGCGGGATAATTCTTGTTCAGGCCGCCGGTCACATACAACGCCAGATTCTGGATCAGATAGCTGACGCCGATGGCGGAGATCATAACAGACATGCGGGGCGCGGTACGCAGGGGCTTGTACGCCACCCGTTCGATCAAAAAGCCCAGCAGCACTGTCAGCACGATCATCAGCGGGATCGCCAGATACAGCGGCATCCATGTGGCAAAATAGACCATCATCAGGCCGGCCACCATGAACACATCGCCGTGGGCGAAGTTGATGAGCCGCAGTATGCCGTACACCATAGTGTAGCCAATGGCGATCAGCGCATATTGCCCGCCCACCGATATGCCGGATATGATATACGGCAACGCGGTTTTCAAAACTTCCATGCGGGGTTCCTCCCTATTTTGTTCTTTCTTCCTTGGCAGACAGCCGTTTCCCTCCGGCCGCCGCGAAGCCGTCCCGCCCGGTGTGGGGCAGCCTCGCCGCCGCCGGTATAGCACAGTAGCTGGCGGGAGCTTTTGCTCCCGCCAGCCCTGTGTACCTCACTTGGCTGTGGTTTATAAATCCCTTAGCCGACCTTGGCCACGGTGACGAAGTCCCAGTTGCCGCTCTCGGTATTGCACTTCTTGACAACGGCGCTGTCGCGGTTGGCGTCGCCGATATCGTTGAAGGAGATGGTGCCGGTGATGCCCTCATAGGTCACGCCGGGCAGGGCAGCCAGAACAGCCGCGGGATCGGTGGAATCGGCGGCCTTGATCGCCTCCAGAGCCACGCAATAGACATCGTAACCCATGACGGTCACGGCGGACAGCTTGTCATCGCCGCCGTTGTTGGTCTTGGCGGTGGCGTCGCTGTTGATCCACTCCTTGATGGCGGAGTCGAACTCAGCGTTCACGCCCTCCTGATAGAAGGTGGTCACGCAGATGTTCAGGCTGGTGCCCTTAGCGGCCTCCAGCACCACGTTGGAGTCCCAGGTATCGCCGGCCAGAATGGGCATGCCCAGGCTCTGGGTCTCGGCCTTGGCGATGATCTGCGCAGCGGCCTCCAGAGACACGGGGGAGAAGAACACGTCGCAGCCCTGCTGCTGGGCGTTGGTGATGTAGGTAGAGAAGTCAGAGGTTCCCTCGGGGAACTGCTCATACACGCAATTCTCCTCGCCGAAGGCCTTGATGAAGTAGTTGGCCAGACCACCGGAGTAGTCGTCGCCCTGCTTGGCCAGGCAGTATGCCTTGGTCGCCTTCAGCTCATTCTTGGCATAGTTGGCCAGAACGGTGCCCTGGAACGGATCCAGGAAGCAGATGCGGAAGTACGCATCGCAGTCGGAAGTCACCTGGGGGTTGGTGCAGGTCACGCCGATGGCGGGCACCTGGGCTGCGGAGAAGGTATCGCCGGCGGCGATGGACACGCCGGAGCCGTAGGAGCCCAGCACCACGGACACACCCTGAGAAATCAGGGTCTGAGCTGCGGTGGGCGCCTTATCGTTGGAAGACGCGTTATCGGCGTACACCAGCTCGACCTTATACTCCTCGCCGCCGATGGTGACGGTGGGGATCATCTTGTTGGCGTACTGCATACCCAGGATCTCCTGCTTGCCGCCTGCGCCGTTATCACCGGACTGAGGCTCAAACACGCCGATCTTAACGACCTTGTCGCCGGAAGCGGAATCATCGCCCTTCTGACTGTCGCCCTGCTCACCGCAGGCCACCAGAGACAGAGCCATGACCAGCGCCAGCATCATTGCTAAAAACTTTTTCATGGTAATTCCTCCTAAATTCACCTTGCAGCGGTCAAGTCTGTCGACCGCTCACAGAATATGTGTATTTTAGCGAAAATATTTGGCAAAAACAATTGTAACAACCTCTAAAAATCACAGCTTTTGCATCAGCGACATGGCGTTAAGAATCCGTAATGATCGCCAGTATGTCCTTGTTCAGAGGACAAACGCCCTGTGTTGGTAAACTTTCCCCCTTGATTGTCTCCCTATGGCGGACTGTCTGTCCCGTCATTGTGCACAAAACCGGTGGCGCTTTTTGCGCAAAAAACCGGCGGGCGCAGATGCGCCTGCCGGTTCCGCATATCGTTATACCACTCTCACTGACGGCTTTCGCCGCTTTGCGTGAAATATGTCTTGAACGTATCGCCGTCCATGGTCTCGTGCTCCAGCAGGTACTCCGCCACCGCCGTCAGCTCCGTCTTGTACCGAGCCAGTATCTCACGGCATTTTTCGTAGGCCTCGTCGATGATGGCGCGGATCTCCGCGTCCATCTCCGCCGCCGTCTTTTCGGAGTAGGGGCGGGTGTGGGCCATGGACTTGCCGATGAACACCTCGTCGGTGCCGGCGTCAAAGGCCACGTTGCCCAGCCTGGACGACATACCGTAGGTGCCTACCATCTTGCGGGCGATGGCTGTGGCCCGCTGGATGTCGCTGGAAGCACCGGTGGAGATATCGCCCAGCATCATCTCCTCGGCGGCGCGGCCGCCCAGCAGACCGGCCACCCGGTCCAGCATATAGCGGCGGGACAGGTAGGAACGGTCCTCCTCCGGCAGATAGATGGTCATGCCGCCGGCCTGACCGCGGGGGACGATGGTGATCTGGTGTACGGGGTCCAGGTCCGGCAGGGCCTGCATGACCACGGCGTGACCGGCCTCGTGATAGGCAGTGAGCCGACGCTCGGACTCGGGCACCACGCGGCTGTGCTTCTCCGGGCCGGCGATGACCTTGATGACAGACTGGTGGATGGCCTCCTCGGTGATGAAGCGCTGGCCGCGGCGGCCGGTCAGCAGCGCCGCCTCGTTCAGCAGGTTCTCCAGATCCGCACCGGTAAAGCCGGAGGTAGCGCGGGCCACGGAGCCCAGGTCCACATCCTCCGCCAGGGGCTTGCCCTTGGCGTGTATCTTCAGTATCTCCTCGCGGCCCTTGATATCCGGCAGGCCCACGAACACCTGGCGGTCGAACCGGCCGGGGCGCAGCAGCGCCGGGTCCAGAATGTCCACGCGGTTGGTAGCCGCCAGGACCACCACGCCCTCGTTGGCGGTGAAGCCGTCCATCTCCACCAGCAGCTGGTTCAGGGTCTGCTCGCGTTCGTCATGGCCGCCGCCCAGGCCGCTGCCGCGCTGGCGGCCCACGGCGTCGATCTCATCGATGAAGACGATGGCCGGAGCCTGCTTCTTGGCCTGCTCGAACAGGTCACGGACGCGGCTGGCACCCACGCCCACATACATCTCCACAAAATCGGAGCCGGAAATGGAGAGGAAGGCGGTGTCCGCCTCGCCGGCCACGGCCTTGGCCAGCAGCGTCTTGCCGGTGCCCGGAGGGCCCACCAGCAGCACGCCCTTGGGAATGTGCGCGCCCAGCTCGGTATAGCGCTGGGGATCGCGCAGAAACTGGACGATCTCCTCCAGCTCCTCCTTCTCCTCGTCGGCACCGGCCACGTCCTTGAACGTGACCTTCTTGCCGTCAGAGGGGATATCCTGGATACGGGCCTCACCGAAGCGGGCCATTTTATCGTTGACGGCGCCGCCGCCCATGCCGCCCATACGGGCGATCAGGTTCATCAGCAGGATGAAGGCCATGGCCGCCAGCACATAGGGCAGCAGGGTACGCAGCCAGCCGTTCTCGTTACCGGCGGCGTAGTCATAGCTGGTGATGACGCCCTTTTCCGCCTGGGACACCACCAGATCGTTCATGTCATTATAAAACGTGTCGAAGCTGTGGAGGGCGCAGCTGACGCTGGAGCCGTCCTGCAGCTTCGCCACCAGGCGCGTGTCGGTGGCGGTGAAGGACTTGACCTTCTCCGCCGTGAAATAGGCGCGCATATCGCTGTAGCTCACGTCGCCGGAACGGCCGAGGTTGCCCACCACCTGGGTGATGAGCACCACCGCCAGCACGATGAACAGCAGCATGACGCCGCTGAAACGTCTTCTTTCCATGTCTCCCCGTCTCCCTTCTCAGCCGATCCAGCGGATGCCCTGCCAGCTCTGGTCACTGCCCACGGAGATGGCCACCAGCATCCGCGCCTGGACGGCCTCTATCGGAATATAGGGCTCGCCCAGCAGGCGGCTGTCATTAGAGCCGGTGCGGTTGTCGCCCATGACGAACATACAGCCCTCCGGCACGGTGAAGGTCTTGTCGGCCATGCTGTCCGGCAGGGTGGTGATGCCCTGGGTGGGCAAATAGCTCTCGTCCAGCTTCTCGCCGTTGACGTAGGTATAGCCGTTCTTGAAGGAGATCGTCTCGCCGGGCAGACCGACGACGCGCTTTACCAGGACCTTGTTCAGCTCCTCGTCCCAGAAGGTGACGATGTCGCCGCGCTCCGGCACCGGATCGGACACCACATAGGGCAGCCGCCAGCCGATCAGCAGGCACTTGGTGGGAATGGTGGTCTCCATGGAGCCGCTGGGCACATAGGCCAGCTGCAGCAGCACCTTGAACAGCACGAATACCGCCGCCAGCGTCACCAGCAGGTAGCCGTAGTCGTCCCACAGCCTGCGGCCGCGGCTTTTGGCGGGCTTGGCCGCAGGGGCCGCCGTCTCCGCCGGGGCGGGTGCGGCGCTCTCCGCCGGGGCGGGCTGCTCCGCGGGGGTCTTTACCTCGTCGGCCGCGGTGGCCGGAGGTGTGGTTTTCACCGGCTCGCCGGTGGGGGCCAGGCGCTTTCCGCCTTTGTTTTCCATATACTTCACTTCCTATTCTCAAATGCTATGGGGTGGGGTGCAGGGTTTCGCCGCCCCGGCGGCGAGTAGCTTTCTTTCAACGTTGAAAGAAAGCTACCAAAAAAAGCCGCTTGAAATTACGTTTCAAGACTTCCTTGCGCGGGACGGGGGGGTGGAGCGACACATAAGCGGGGGCGGCTTTACTTGGTGTAGACCTCGGGCTTGAGGACGCCGATATAGGGCATATTCCGGTACTGCTGGCAGTAGTCCAGGCCATAGCCCACCACAAACTCGTCGGGGACCTCGAAGCCGGCATAGTCGGCGGTGATGGGCTTTTCGCGGCGGGCAGGCTTATCCAGCAGGGTGGCGATGGTGACGGAGGCGGCACCCTTGGTCTTCAGGTACTCCGTCAGGAAATACAGGGTATTGCCGGAGTCCAGAATATCCTCGACGATGATGATGTCGCGGCCGCTGATGTCGCGCTGGAGGTCGCGGGTGATCTGCACCACACCGGAGGACTTGGTGGCGTTCTTATAGGACGAGAGGCCGATGAACTCCACCTCGCTTTTCAGCTGGGCGGCACGGACCAGGTCCGCCATGAAAATGAAGCAGCCGTTGAGAACGCCCACAAACATGGGGTTCTTGTCCTTAAATCTGTCGTACAGCCGGTCACCCAGCTCCTGGACGCGGGCCTTGATCTCCTCTTCAGACAGCAGGACCTTCAGGATATCCTGATCCATATTACTCTTTGCCATTGCTTGTTATCCTCCGTTGTTTTTTGTGATGGTGATGTATATGGTGTTGCCGGAACACTCCGGCAGGGCTTTCTGGTCAATGCCCACACGCCAGACGGCGGCGGGGCGGCCCTCCAGACAGAGGACGGGCCAGGTATCGCGCTCCGGCGGGGCGATGCCGCGCTCGGCGAACAGGCGCTTGAGGCTGCGGCTGCCGCGGCTGCCGGGCAGGGTCAGGCGGTCATCGCGGCGCCAGGGCCGAACGGTCCAGGGACCGGACCGCAGTGCCAGGGCGTCGGGGACGGGCGCGTCAGAGAGGGTGATGCGCCAGAGACCGGCGAGGTTATCGCCGGGGCGGAGCGCCGCCTCGTCCAGTGGGGCGGGCGCGTCGGAGAGGGTCAGGGCACCGTCACGGCAGACGGCGGACGCGCCGCCGGGCAGAGAAAGGGCGCCGCCGGTCTGTGCCAGTGTCTCCAGCGCCCGGTAGTGGGCGGCGGTGAAGTCCTTTTTGCCCGCGCCGAGGCGGTCCGTCAGCAGGCGGAGCATACGGGGACGCAGGGCCTCCGGCGCGGAGAGGAGCGCGGCGCAGGGGAGCGTCGTGCCCTCCGGCGGCAGGAGGGCGGCGGCCTGGGCGTCCAGGAGGTCGTTCTCGGCGCGCAGGATGTCCGCCGTGCGGGCGATGTGCGCCGCGGCGGCGGGGTTGATCGCCCGCAGCTGGGGCATGATGTCCAGCCGGAGGCGGTTGCGGGCGTAGTGGGTATCCAGGTTCGTCTCGTCAGTGACGTAGGGAAGGCCATGCGCCGCGATGTAGTCATCGATGGCGGCGCGGGGCGTATCCAGCAGGGGGCGGATGATGCCGTCACGGACGGGGGGAATGCCGGTAAGGCCCTGGGGGCCGGTGCCGCGAAGCAATTGCAGCAGGACCGTTTCGGCCTGGTCGTCGCGGTGGTGGGCGGTGGCGATAAAGTCCGCGCCGAGGGCATCCGCCGTGCGGCGGAGGAAGTCGTAACGGGCGCGGCGGCCCGTCTCCTCCACCGTCAGGTGCCAGACGGCGCAGAGGGTGTAGACGTCCACCGTTTCGGTGTAGAAGGGAATGTTCCGTTCGGCGCAGAGGGCGCGGACCAGGTCCTCGTCACGCTGGGCCGTGGGACGCATACCGTGGTTCAGGTGGGCGGCAGCCACGCGGAAATCGCGGGCCCGACCCAGCTTCCACAGGCAGTCCAGCAGGCAGACGGAGTCGCGGCCGCCGGACACGGCGCAGAGGATCAGCCCGCCGGGGGGCGGGAGCATCCGCCAGCGCGTCATCCACGCGGTCAGGTCCAGGGGCTCACTCATCCTCGTCATAGCGGGTCTCCAGCGTGCCGAAGGCGGTGTACTCAGGCATCCAGCGGAGCTCTACCTTGCCGGTCTCGCCGTGGCGGTTCTTGGCTACGATGCACTCGGCCACGTTGCGCTTCTCGGCATCGCTGTTATAGTAGTCGTCCCGGTAGAGGAACATGACGATGTCGGCGTCCTGCTCGATGGCACCGGATTCGCGCAGGTCGGACAGCATAGGGCGCTTATCCTCGCGCTTTTCATTGGCACGGCTCAGCTGGCTCAGACACAGCACGGGCACCTGCAGCTCCTTGGCCATGATCTTCAGCATACGGCTGATGTCGGACACCGCCTGCTGGCGGTTCTCGCCGGAATAGCCCTTACCGCCGGCGGAGGTCATCAGCTGAAGATAGTCGATGACCACCAGGCCCAGATTTTCCAGGCGGCGGCACTTGGCGTTCATATCCGCCACGGTCAGCAGTGGGTTATCATCGATACGGATGTCCATGCGGCTGAGGGCGGAGGCGGCCTCGGCGATGCGCTGCCAGTCGCTCTCCCGCAGGTTGCCGGTGATCAAGCGCTGGTTCTCCACCAGGCCCTCGCTGGCGATAAGGCGGGTGACCAGCTGCTCCTTGGACATTTCCAGGGAAAAGATGGCCACGGTCTTGCCGGACTCGCGGGCGGCGGACAGGGCCACATTCAGGGCCATACTGGTCTTGCCCATACCGGGACGGGCGGCCAGCAGGAGCAGGTCGGACTTGTTCATGCCGTTGATCTTGGCATCCACAGCGGAGAGTCCTGTGGACAGGCCCGGCACGGTCCGGCCTCCGTTAGCGGACAGCTCGGCCAACTGGCTCATCACGTCGCCCAGCACCATGCCCACCGTCACCATCCCCTGGGCACTGCGGCCCCGGCGGATGGCGTAGATCTGCTGCTCGGCGGCTTCCAGCATATCGCCGGCGGCGCCGCCGCCCTCCTGCACCATGGCGGTGATGCTGCCGGCGGCCTGGGCCACCTGGCGCATGAGCGACTTGTCCTGCACGATGCGGACGTACTCCATGACGTTAGCGCTGGTGGGAGTGACCTCCATCAGCTGCAGCAGATAGGAACGGGTATTGTCGTTATACAGTCCGTTCTTCTCCAGCTCGCCGGCCACGGTGACGCCGTCGATGGGCTGGGAGTAGACGAACATATGGTAGATCGTCTCGAAGATCTCCCGGTTGGTCCGCAGATAGAAATCCTGGGCCTGCAGCTTGTCCATCACGTCCTTGACGCAGTCGGCGTCGATGAGCATGGAGCCCAGCACCGCCTGCTCCGCCTGAGGGGAATGGGGCATGGACGGCGTCAGCAGGGCGTCGGTGTTGTTGGCCATAGGAAGACCTCCTTTCAAAATTACGGTAATAGCCGCGCCTGCGGCGCGGTGCTTTCCCCGCTTATTTCTCTTCGATGACGTGGACGTACACGGTGCCGGAGACCTCGTAGCCCAGCCTGGCCTTGACCTCATAGCTGCCGAAGCTCTTGATGGGCTGGTCCAGCACCAGCTTCTTGCCGTCGATGGTCAGGCCGTGCTGGGCCTGAAGGGCATCGGCGATGGCGGCGCCGGTGATGGCGCCAAACAGCTTGCCGCCCTCGCCGCCCTTGGCGGCGATCTTCACCTGGCAGGCCTTCAGCTTTTCGGCGATGGCCAGTGCCTCGGCCTTGGCCTCGGCGTCGGCTTTGGCCTTGGCCTTGGCCTGGAGGTTCATGGTATTGACGGCGTCGGCAGTGGCCTCCACAGCCATGCCCTTGGGGATCAGAAAGTTGCGGGCATAGCCCTCGGCGGCCTCGATCATCTGGCCCTTCTTGCCCTTGCCTTTGATGTCCTGCTTGAGAATGACTTTCATATCTGTATCTCCTTTACCTTAATTTTCAAAGTACTTGTCGATGGCCTCCAGCAGCTTTGCCTTGGCCTCGGCCACGGTGATGTTGTCCGCCTGGCCGCCGGCGGTGGTGGAGTTGCCGCCACCGCCCAAGGCCTCCAGGATCACCTGGACGTTGACCTCGCCCAAAGAACGGGCAGACATATACACGCCGTCACCTTTTTTATACAGCACAAAGCTGGCACGGATGCCCTTGAGGGTCAGCAGCTCATCGGCCGCCTTGGCGGCGGTGACGCGGTCGCACTCCTCATCCAGGGCCACCACGGCGATATCGTCGCGGTACAGCTCTGCCTGACGGATAATGTCATAGCGGGCGATCATGGAGTTCAGGTCCCCCTGGAACATCCGCTGGACATCCTGGGTGTCGGCCCCCAGACGGCGGAGGTAGGCCGCCGCCTCGAAGGTACGGCCGCCGGTGCGGTTGGTAAAATTCTTGGTATCCAGCACGATGCCGGAGAGCAGGGCCTCGGCCTCGCATTTCAGCACGTCAGACGGCTCCACCAGATACTGCATCAGCTCCGCCACCAACTCGCTGGCGGAGGAGGCGTAGGGCTCATGGTAGTTCAGGGCCATCTTCTCAATGTAGCTGCTGCCGCGGCGGTGGTGGTCGATGACGGCCACACGGTTGCACGTCTCCAGCATTTCCTCGGACTCCACGCTCTCGGGGCGGTTGGTGTCTACCACCACCAGCAGGGAGCCGGGCTGGCACTTGATAAAGGCATCCTGGCCGGAAATGGCGGTATTGGCGTATTCCGGCTGCTCGGAGAGACGCCGCAGGATGGGGTGAGCGGCGTTGTTCTCGGTGTCGATGATGATCTGGCAGGGCTTGCCGCGCTTGCGGGCGATACAGCAGATGCCCACGGCGGCACCCAGGGAGTCCATATCCGCGTATTTGTGACCCATGACGTACACCTGCTTGGCATCGTCGATCAGCTCACCCAGAGCGTTGGCCATGACGCGGGACTTGACCTTGGTACGCTTTTCGGTGGACTTGCTGCGGCCGCCGTAGAACTCGAAGTTCACACGGTCTTTGACCACGGCTTGATCGCCGCCGCGGGAGAGGGCCATCTCCAACGCCAGGGAGGCGTTCTTGAACAGCTGCTCGAAGCTGTCCTCGTCCCGGCCCACGCCGATGGACAGCGTGGCGGACACACCCTCGCCGGCCTGGACCTGGCGGACCTTTTCCAGCACGTCGAACTTGCTTTCGGTGTAGCCGGTGTAGTCCTTCTCCTCGAAGAGGTAGAGGTAACGGTCGCGGTCGTAGCCCAGCAGCAGCCCGCCGGAGCCGGCGGCCCAGTTATTCAGCTGTTCCTCCAGCGCGGCCAGCAGCGCCGAGCGCTTATTCTCGGGGCAGGCCTTCATCAGCTCCTCATAGTTATCCACCATGAGAATGGCCATAAGGGGCTTGGTCAGCTCCAGGGTCTGGCGCATCTGCTCAGCCTCAGTGATGTCCATCCAGTAGGTGGTGGCCAGGGTGGGCTGGTCGCCGCCCTCCGGCTCCGGGCGGCTCAGGGCGCCGAAGACGCGGTAGATACGGTCGTTCCAGCGGAACTGCTCGGGATATTCACGCTTGCCTTCCAGCAGCCAGCGGTAGGTGAAGTCGGGGATCACGGCGTCTACCGCCGTTTCAAAGATCTTATCCTTCAGGCCGGTCAGGTCCGTGAACATATCGTTGCACCACAGGATCTCGCCGGTGGCTACATCGAACACCAGCATGGGCAGCGGCGCGTAGAGCATATTGCTGGACCGGGCGGTGTCCATACCGCCGGAGACGCGGTCCATGTACTGGCGGACAGAGGCCTGGGCCATCTTGTTACGGCGGCGGCCCACCAGAATGACCAGAAGGGCCACCAGACCCTCCGCCGCCGCCAGCAGCGGCTGGAAGGGCACCGTCACCGCCACAAAGGCGATGAGGCACAGGCTGTACAGCGTCATATTGGTACGAAATCCGCGTATGATCTTCTTGCTCAAGGGAACGCGCCTCCTTCCCGCCGGGGATACTACTCCATACTGAGAGTAGTTTATTATAGCACGAAAGCCGGGCGGGGACAATACGCTTTTCGGGAAATCAGCGGGGAATTTTCCCGGCGGGGCGGCGGGTGTCAAATACCATCAAATGCCGTCGGCAAGTTGGGGGTGTACAAATGGGAAAAACTGTGGTATACTTTGTGAAAAGTGCTGAATATGGCACGTATTTTTTGGTTGTTTCGCGGTGCGTGGATGCCGCGGTCAATATAGCAAACGAGGGCGTTCCCCTCTATATCGAGTGCTGACGACGGGCGACAGACTGTTCCCTCCCCCTGCGATGCAGGGCAGGCGGGCGGGGCAGAACGCCTTTGTTTCCGTGCGGTCATTTTTACCCGCCGCGACGCGCTCTATCTTATCTGAAAAGGAGCATTTATTCTTTTATGGCAGAAAAATTCAAGATCATTCCCCTTGGCGGTCTGAATGAGATCGGCAAGAACATGACCGTCTATGAGTACGGCGGCGACATCATCGTGGTGGACTGTGGCATGGCCTTCCCCGGCGACGATATGTACGGCATCGACTGCGTCATTCCCGACGTCAGCTATCTGGTGAAAAACCGCAGCCGGCTGCGGGGTCTGTTCATCACCCACGGGCATGAGGATCACATCGGGGCCATCCCTTATGTGCTCAAGCAGATCAATATGCCCATCTACTGCACGCGGTTCACCGCGGGGCTGATCAAGCTGAAGCTGCAGGAGCATGGGCTGGCCAGCTCTACGAAGCTGATCACCGTGGAGCCGGGTCAGACGGTGCGGGCAGGCAAGTTCCAGGTGGAGTTCATCCACGTGAACCACTCCATCGCCGACTCGGTGGCCTTCGCCATCCACACGCGGATGGGTGCAGTCGTACACACCGGCGACTTCAAGATCGACTCCACGCCCATCGACGGGGAGGTCATCGACCTGGCGCGCTTCGGCGAGCTGGGCAAGCAGGGTGTGCTGGCGCTGCTGGCGGACTCCACTAATGTGGAGCGCCCAGGCTATACCATGAGTGAGCGCGCCGTGGGTGCCACGTTCAAGCGGCAGTTCACCGGCTGCGACAAGCGGATCATCGTGACCACCTTCGCCAGTAACGTGCACCGCATCCAGCAGGTGCTGGACGCTGCGGCGGCCTGCGGACGGAAGGTGGCCGTTACCGGCCGGAGCATGGAGAACATCATGAAGGTCTCCACGGAGCTGGGGTACATGAAGGTGCCCAAAAACACGCTGATGGACATCAACCGCATCAAGGGACTGCCCCTGAACCAGCAGGTCATCGTGACCACCGGCTCCCAGGGTGAGGAAATGAGCGCCCTGTACCGCATGGCGTTCTCCACCCACAAGCAGGTGGACATCGGCCCCGGCGACAAGGTCATCATCTCCGCCAGCGCCATACCCGGCAACGAAGTGACGGTGGGGCGGGTCATCAATGAGCTGTTCCGCAAGGGCGCGGACGTGGTGTATGACAAGGCGGATATGCTGCACGTGTCCGGCCACGCCTGCCAGGAGGAGCTGAAGATCATCCACGCGCTGACGAAGCCCAGGTTCTTTATCCCCCTGCACGGCGAGCAGCGGATGCTGCAGATCCACAAGCGTGTGGCCGAGAGCATGGGCATGGCTCCCACCAGCATCGTGGTGGCCGACAACGGCAGCGTCATCGAGCTGACCACCAAGCACATCAAGTGCGAGACCACCGTACCCGCCGGCGAGGTGTTCGTGGACGGCGGCGGTGTGGGCGAAGTGGGCGCCGTGGTGCTGAACGACCGGAAGCTGCTGGCGGAGGACGGCATGGTGGTCATCGTGCTGCCCATGTCCAGCCACGACCACCAGCTGCTGTGCCCGCCGGAGATCGTCACCCGCGGTTTCGTGTACGTGAAGGAGTCCGAGGAGCTGCTGGAGGATATGCGCCGGGTGGCCACGGAGGCGGTGGATGGAATGTCCGCCAAGAAGCGCCGGGACGAGGGCGACGTATGCCGCACTGTGCGCTCCGCCGTGAGCAGCTATCTCTATAAGCACACCAAGCGCAGCCCCATGATCATCCCCATGGTGACAAAGCTGTAAGAAAACAAGGGCCGCCCAAAAGGGCGGCCCTTGTTTTGTATTCCTCTATGAACAGATCCCCGCACGGGGAGCTCTCATAGCGCTGGATTTAACGCACTGCGCGCAGGTCGAGGCAGCAAGTTCAAGCCTGCCCGCGGCATTCCAAAAAGAAAACACCATCCTGACGGATGGTGTTTCTTTTTGGAGCGGGCGACGAGGCTCGAACTCGCTACCTCGACCTTGGCAAGGTCGCGCTCTACCAGATGAGCTACGCCCGCAAACGCAAGGTGAATTGTAGCAGAAAACACGTCGCTTGTCAACCCTGCATTTTTATTTTTTGTAAAAACGCTGCCGTCGCGGCACGGGCTACCGCATGAGGATCTCCACCACGCCGGCGTTGGCGGCGTTGGGATAGAAATTCGTCACCCAGCCGCTGCCGCCCATGGCGCTCTGCACCTGGTACACCGTCTGCTGCACCTGATAGGACTGTCCTTCAAAGGCGCTCAGCTGCACCACCAGCTCCGTTTTGCCCGCCTGGGCCGCCTCGGTCAGCAGATCGTGCAGAGCAGAGACATTGGTGGCATGGACGATGTCGATGAGCTGCTGCTCGGTCTTCTTATAGCCGATGGTCACGGTGATCTCGCTGTAATTCCGGGCGGAATCGTCCACGGTGTACTGGATATAGGACACCGCATAGGAACCCATGGGCGTGTCCTTCTCCACCTCGCGGCAGGCCTTCTCCGCCGCGTCACCGGCATCCAGCCCCTCCTGGGCGTAATAGAGCCAGATGGTCCCCTCCTCCGCGTGGTTGCCCACGAAGATGAGGATATTGTTCACCAGATCCTGATAGGTATCTGCCCGCAGCACGTCCCGGCCCTCGCCCTCGTAATAGGTAGGGCTGTGGTCCTTGACCTCGTACCACTCCCGATTCAGCAGGCTGCCGCAGCCAGTCAGCGACACCGTCAGCAGCGTGCACAGCAGCGCCGCGCACCATCTCTTTACCATGTCCGTGCCCTCCTTTCCGTCTCGTTACAGCAGCTCCAGCTGCTTCTCCTCGCTGTCCTCCGGCTTCAGGAGCGCACCCGCCGCGGGAATGGTCCGCGTCCGGTAGCGGGCACCGTTGACGATGCCGCATTCCGCCGCGGGAAGCACCTTTTCCAGCCGATACTTGGGCTTGATGTTCATCACCTGCACGCCCTGGGTAGAACGGGTGGTCTTGGGCGAGAGCAGCGCCGTGTGCACCAGCAGAGCCCTGGGCTCGTTGGTCTCCAGCGCCAGCTCCGTATCCTCCGTCAGGTGTACGGCGCACACCAACGGGAACTTGTCGCAGTAGGCGCCGGTGAGCTTCCGCCGATTGGACACCGTGGCGTAGGCGCTCAGCGCCACACGGGCGGCACGGCCGTTCTCAAAGAAAAACACCAGGCTGCCGCTGTAATCGCCCGGCAGGCACAGCCAGATCACATTCTCGCCGGCGTCCATGCCCAGCTTGGCGGGCAGGTAGTCGCCCAGGGCGGAGGCCTTCGTCTCGCCGAACTCACTGGCACGGGTCTTGTACACCTGGCACTTATCCGTGAACAGCAGCAGCTCCGTGCTGTTGGCGGCCTCGAAGTACTGCCGCAGGCTGTCGCCCTCCTTGAACTTCTGCTCGCCGGACATCCGCAAGGACTGGGGCGTGATCTTCTTGAAATAGCCCTCCCGGCTCAGGAACAGGTGGACGGGGTAGTCCTCCACCGGCTCCTCGTCCGGCTCCTCCGGCATCTCGTGACTGTACACGATCTCCGTCCGCCGTGGCACGGCGTACTTCTTCTTCACGTCCTCCAGCTCGTTGATGATGATCTTGCGGATGCGGCCCGGCTTGGCCAGAGTATCCTCCAGGTCCTCGATCTCATCCTGCAGGGCGCTGGTCTCCGCCACCCGCTTGAGGATGTACTCCTTGTTGATGTTCCGCAGCTTGATCTCCGCCACGTACTCCGCCTGCACCTGATCGATGCCGAAGCCGATCATCAGGTTGGGGATGACCTCGGCTTCCTCCTCCGTCTCACGGATGATCCGGATGGCCCGGTCGATATCCAGCAGGATGCGCTTCAGGCCCTGCAAAAGGTGAAGCTTTTCCTTTTTCTTATTCAGGATGAAGTACACCCGCCGCTTGACGCAGTCGGTGCGCCAGGCGGTCCACTCCTCCAGGATTCCGCCCACACCCAGCACGCGGGGCATACCGGCGATGAGGATGTTGAAGTTGCAGCTGACGGTATCCTGCAGAGGCGTCAGCCGGTACAGCTTGGCCATAAGCTTGTCCGGGTCCACGCCACGCTTCAGGTCGATGGCCAGCTTCAGGCCGCTGAGGTCCGTCTCGTCGCGCATATCGGCGATCTCCTTGACCTTGCCGGCCTTCACCAGCTCCGCCACCTTGTCCAGAATGGCCTCGATGGTGGTGGAGTAGGGGATCTCGTACACCTCGACGACGTTTTCCTTCTTATCGTACCGCCATCGGGCGCGGACCTTCAGGCCGCCGCGGCCGGTGCTGTAAATGGCCCGCAGATCGTCGCCGTCACAGATGATCTGGCCGCCGGTGGGAAAATCCGGTGCCAGCAGCGTGGAGGCGATATCGTGGGCGGGGTTTTTCAGATAGGCGATGGTGGTATCGCACACCTCACCCAGATTAAAGCCGCAGATCTGGCTGGCCATGCCCACGGCGATGCCCTGGTTGGCGGACACCAGCACATTGGGATAGGTGGTGGGCAGCAGGGCGGGCTCCTTGGTGGTGTTGTCGTAGTTGTCCACAAAGTCCACGGCATCGCAGTCCAGATCACGGAACAGCTCGGCGCAGATGGGGGCCAGCTTGGCCTCGGTGTACCGGCTGGCGGCATAGGCCATGTCCCGGGAGTACACCTTGCCGAAGTTGCCCTTGCTGTCCACAAAGGGATGCAGCAGGGACTCGTTGCCCTTGGCCAGGCGGACCATGGTCTCGTAGATGGCCTGGTCGCCGTGGGGGTTCAGGCGCATGGTCTGGCCCACGATGTTGGCGCTCTTGGTGCGGCTGCCGGTCAGCAGGCCCATCTTGTACATGGTGTACAGCAGCTTTCGGTGGGAGGGCTTGAAGCCGTCGATCTCCGGGATGGCGCGGCTGACGATGACCGACATGGCGTAGGGCATATAGTTCTCGTCCAGCGTGGCGGTGATGGGCTGTTCCACCACAGCGCCCCGCAGGCCCATCACGTTGGGATCGCCCGCGTGCCGTATTTCTTTTTCCTCGGTTTTCTTTTTTGCCATAGGAACGGTGTCCTTTCACTGTCTAAAGCCTGCTGCCGCAGGCCTTTTCTTTATAGCTTTGCACGGAGCAGATGTCCGGAGCACCGGCAAAGGCGTCAGATCTTCCGCCAAGACAAGGCGCAGGGGCGCAGCCATACTTTGTGTATGGCAAGCCGCTGCAACAAAGTATTGGCGCAAGAGATACGCCTTTGTCAGCTTACATCGATCATATCAAGGTACTTATAGCCATTTTCAGCGATATAGTCCTTTCTGCCGGACAGGTTATCGCCCAGTAGCAGGTCAAATACCCGGGCCGTCTCCTCGGCGTCCTCCGGCAGCACCCGGATAAGCCGCCGCGTCTCCGGCGACATGGTGGTCATCCACATCATCTCCGGGTCGTTCTCGCCCAGTCCTTTGGAGCGCTGGACGTTGACCTTCTTGCCCTCCAGCTTTTTGAGAATATCCGCCTTCTCCTTCTCAGAGTAGGCGAACCAGGTCTTTTCGCCGGACTTCTCTTTGCAGGTGATCTCGAACAGGGGCGTCTCGGCGATATAGACGTAGCCCTCCCGGATCAGGGTGGGGCACAGCCGGTAGAGCATGGTCAGGATCAGCGTGCGGATCTGGAAGCCGTCCACGTCGCCATCAGTGCAGATGACCACCTTGCTCCAGCGGAGGTTGCTCAGGTCAAACTGGTTCAGGTCCTTGACAGCCTTGCCGCTGACCTCCACGCCGCAGCCCAGCACCTTCATCAGGTCGGTGATGACGTCGCTTTTGAAGATACGGGGATAGTCCGCCTTCAGGCAGTTCAGTATCTTGCCGCGGACGGGCATGAGGCCCTGAAATTCCGCGTCGCGGGACTGTTTGCAGGCGCCCAGGGCGGAGTCGCCCTCCACGATGTATATCTCGCGGCGCTCCACGTCCTTGGTGCGGCAGTCCACAAACTTCTGCACCCGGTTGGCAATATCGATCTTCTCGGTAAGCTTTTTCTTCTGGTTGATGCGGGTGCGCTCCGCCGTCTCGCGGCTGCGCTTGTTGATGAGCACCTGAGCGGCGATCTTCTCCGCCGCGTCACGGTTCTCGATGAAGTATATCTCCAGCCGGCTGCGAAGGAACTCCGTCATGGCCTCCTGGATGAACTTGTTGGTGATGGCCTTCTTGGTCTGGTTTTCGTAGCTGGTCTGGGTGGAAAAGCTGCTGCTGACCAGGATCAGGCAGTCCTGCACGTCCGGGAAGGTGATCTTGGCCTCGCCCTTGACGTACTTGTTGTTGTCCCGCAGGTATTTGTCGATGGCCGACACCATGGCCGAGCGCGTGGCCTTCTCCGGGCTGCCGCCGTGTTCCAGGAAGCTGGAGTTGTGGTAGTATTCGCACAGGGCGGTCTTGTTGGAGAAGCACAGCGCCACGCTGAGCTTCACCTTGTACTCCGGCTTGTCCGGCCGATCCCGGCCCCGGCGCTCCGCCTCCCAGTACACCGGCTCCGTCAGGGCGTCCAGCCCCGCCAGCTCCCGGATGTAATCCTCGATACCGTGCTCGTAGACGAACTCCTCCGTCTCGTACTTTCCGGCGGCTGTCTCGTTTTTCAGCCGGAAGGTCACGCCGGCGTTGACCACCGCCTGCCGCCGCATCACGTCCCGGTAGTAGTCCACGGGGATGTCGATATCGGTAAACACATCCAGGTCCGGCAGCCAGCGGATGGTGGTACCGGTACGCTTCTTATTGCCGGTCTGTTCGCTGACCTCCAGCTTGCCCACGATCTCGCCGCGCTCAAAGTGCAGGCGGTACTCCTTCCCGTCGCGCCACACGGTCACGTCCATATAGCGGGAGGCGTACTGAGTGGCGCAGGAGCCCAGGCCGTTCAGGCCCAGAGAGAACTCGTAGTTCTCGCTGTTCTCGTTGTCGTACTTGCCGCCGGCGTACAGCTCGCAGAACACCAGCTCCCAGTTGTAGCGTCCCTCTTTTTCGTTCCAGTCCACCGGGCAGCCCCGGCCCTGGTCCTCCACCTGGATGGACCGGTCGGCGAACCGGGTCACGGTGATGAGCTTGCCGTGGCCGCCCCGGGCCTCGTCGATGGCGTTGGACAGTATCTCGAATACCGCGTGCTCGCAGCCCTCCAGCCCATCGGAGCCAAAAATGACGCCGGGCCGCTTCCGTACCCGGTCCGCCCCTTTCAGACTGGAGATACTTTCATTATCATAAGTCGCTTTCTTTGCCATATCTATCCTCCGGTGTATACCGATCACAATTCATTATACATTATATAGTATCGGCAGGCGTTTTGCAAGCGCTCACACGCCCCATTCCCCGCCGCTTCCGCAAGAAATGTTAGGTCCCCTGAAATATTGACTGGTTTACACAAAAAATAACCCGGCCGCAACCGGGCGCAGCCCTTTGTGTATAGGGTTTTGCACAGTTTCCACACCTTTTTCCACCAGCGTTATGTTACCTGATAATTCTCGTAAAAAGTTGCAAAAACACAGCTAATAGACATAATCAGGCGGCTTTTACTCTTATGCGTGTATACTTGCGTGCATATTCATTTGCTGTGCGCGCCTATCGGACGACACGCTGTTGAATAACCGTGAAACCACCTGTCCCCCAGGGCTTTTCGCCCACGCCCCCGACAAACTGCACAACGGGATAACCGCGGCGCAACTTTTCCGTCACGGCGCAAAAAAGCCTCTTGCGCTCTGCCGGCAGGTGTGCTATGATGTGAATACAGATGTTCGCAAGCGGCGGACACGAGGAGGAGCAATATGGAGAAACAGAAATTTTACTTAGTCGCCGCCGACGCTCTGCCGGAGGTCTTTCTCCGGGTAGCAGAGGCCAAACGGATGCTGCAGGTAGGCGAGGCCGCCACCGTGGGCGACGCTGCCCGCCAGGTGGGCATCAGCCGCAGTGCCTTCTATAAATACAAGGATGCCGTACAGCCCTTCCAGAATATGCACGCGGGGCATATCATCACCTTTTATGCCCTGCTGAAGGACAACCCCGGCGTGCTGTCCAACTACCTGTCCATCTTCGCCAATTCCGGCGCCAACATCCTGACCATCAACCAGACCATCCCCACCAACGGCTGCGCCGGCGTGACCATCTCCGCGGAGACGGGCGATATGTCCGAGGAGCTGGATGATCTGATGACCCGTGCCGCCGCGGCGGAGGGCGTGCTGAAGTTCGAGATCATGGCGGGATAATGCTCAGACGCAAAAAAAAGCAGGCACACTATGTGTGCCTGCTTTTTTGCAAGAAATATCCCCCCGGCTGACGCCGGGGGGATGCGTATTGCAGGGAGTTACTCCGCCTTGGGAGCCTCAGCGGCCTCGGCAGCAGCCTTGGCAGCGGCGGCCTTCTTCTCGGCAGCGGCCTTCTGCGCGGCCTTGAACTTCTCCTTCTCCTCAGGCGTGGGGATAGGCTCAATGGCGTTGCGCGGGCAGGCCTTGGCGCACATAGTGCAGTTCTTGCACTTGCTGTAGTCGATGACGGCCACGTTGTCCACAACGTGGATGGCGTCGAACTTACAGGTACGCTCACACATACCGCAGGCGATGCAGCTGTTGGCGCAGACCTTGGTAACGGCGGGGCCCTTGTCCTTGTTGGAGCAGTTGACAAACACCTTCTGCTTGTAGGGCACCTCCACGATCAGGTGGTGCGGGCAGGCAGCGCGGCAGGCACCGCAGTTGGTGCACTTCTCCTTGTCGACCACGGCAACGCCGTTGATGACATGGATGGCGTCGAACTTACAGGCCGCCACGCAGGAGCCGAAGCCGAAGCAGCCATAGCGGCAGGCCTTGGCGTCGCCGCCGCAGACCTTGGTGGCCGCCAGACAGTCCTTCACACCGCGGTACTCGAAGTTATCCTTGGCGTTGCAGCCGCCGTTGCACAGCACGTGGGCGACCATCTTGTCGCCGGAGGGAGCCTCCATGCCCATGATGGCCGCGATCTTGGCGGCATTCTCGGGACCGGCGGGGGCGCAGGCGGTGACGGGAGCTTTGCCGGCCAGGATCGCCTCGGCGCAGCCGCCGCAGCCGGGATAGCCGCAGCCGCCGCAGTTGGCGCCGGCCAGAC
>OHRV01000022.1_pt1 | contig 25385 bp, 20 predicted proteins | sample 1578511 | NCBI WGS metagenome assembly OHRV01 (sample SAMEA3879546, study PRJEB24766) | human gut metagenome | biome: human-associated habitat; feature: feces | place: USA | collected 1985/1987
AAGGGAAGGGAAGGGAAGCTAAAGGAATCCCGTAATAAAGTCGGAAGTGAAATGTTCCTATCGCCGCGCTACATTGCCAACATTGAGAATAAAGGCCAGCATCCCAGCTTGCAGGTGTTTTTGGAGATGGTGTCCCGGTATCATATCTCCGTGGATCAGATTCTTCATGGCGAAGCTATGGAGGGCAAGTCTACGGAGCGTATGCAGTTTGAAACGCTGTTGGACGAGCTGACGGATGCGGAAATCAAAATCCTTACGGCAACGGCGCAAGCGCTACTGGATGCAAGAGCAGACAGCGAGGGAGAAAATTGAATACGGTATAAGGAACGCTATGAACAGGTTGTTCATGGCGTTTTTCTTTTGAAAAAGTTTGCCTGCGGTTTGCCAAATTGCGGCTGTGCCGCCGTTGTAGTAGTGAGGGAGATACCGTAGCAAGCATAGGGAGTGTAGCCACACTCCCGAAAAAGCACCTGTCTGTGCTTCGCTTGTTGGGATAATCCCAAACCCTTATTCGGAGAGGAAAGGACGGTGAACAAATGGCAAACCGAACGCGGAATATCGTGCTGCGCGTTCCTGTGACTGCCGAGGAACGGGCAATGATCGAGCGTAAAATGCAGCAGATGGGAACGGGCTGCTTCTCTGTTTATGCGCGGAAAATGCTCATAGACGGCTATGTGATCCGGCTGGATTACAGCGACGTGAAAGCAATGACCGCCGAGCTGCAAAAAATCGGCACAAACATCAATCAGATTGCAAAGCGCGTGAACGCTACGGGAACGCTCTATGCGCAGGACATTGAGGACATCAAGGGGGCGATGGCGGAGATATGGCAATTACAAAGATCCATCCTATCAAAAGCACCTTAAAAAAAGCCATTGACTATATCGTTGATCCTGCAAAGACCGACGATAAGCTGCTGGTGTCCTCGTTCGGCTGCGCCGTGGAAACCGCAGACCTTGAGTTTGAAAAAACACGGCTGCTTGCCATGCAGAAAGGCAACAATCTCGCCCACCATCTGATACAGGCCTTTGAGCCGGGTGAGGTCAGCTATGCGCAAGCCCACGAGATCGGGCGGCAGCTTGCCGATGAAATCCTCGGCGGCAAGTATGAGTATGTCATTGCTACTCACATCAACAAGGAGCATTGCCATAACCATATTATTTTCTGTGCCGTGGATTTTGCGGAGCATAAGAAGTACATTTCCAACCGCAAAAGCTACGCGCAGATCCGCCGTGTCAGCGACAGACTATGCCGGGAAAACGGGCTGTCCGTTGTCGCGCCCGGCGCGGAGCGCGGCAAGCAGTATGCCGAATGGGACGCGCAGCGGAAAGGGACAAGCTATAAGCAAAAGCTAAAAATCGCCATCGACAGGCTCATTCCCATTTCCAAAGACCTTGACGACCTCCTGCGTCGGCTGGAAGCCGAGGGGTATGAAATCAAGCGTGGAAAGTATATTTCATTCCGCGCACCCGGTCAGGAGCGGTTCACCCGTGCAAAGACGTTGGGTGAAGCCTACACTGAGGAAGCCATAGCCGAACGCATCAAGGGCAAAGTCATTCTGAAAACGCCGAAGCCGGAGCGCAGCGGCGTGTCGCTGCTGATTGACATTGAAAACTGCATCAAGGCGCAGCAATCCGCAGGCTATGAACGCTGGGCAAAAATTGAAAACCTGAAACGCGCCGCCCGCACAATGGTATTTCTCGACCAGCATGGCATTTCCCGTTATACCGATTTGGAGCAGAAGATCACGGAACTCCAGAACAGCAACGAGCAAACGGCCGCTGCGCTGAAAACGGCGGAACACCGCCTGTCTGATCTGGCGCTGCTGATAAAGCATACCGCCACCTACAAGGAGCTAAAGCCGTTGTATAGCAAATACAAAAAATCCCGTGACAAGGAAAAGTATCTGCGCGGACGTGAGCGAGAAATCATTCTCTTTGAAGCGTCGGCGCGGGCGCTGAAAGCGGCGGGTGTCGGTGATAAGCTCCCCGACCTTGCCAAGCTGCGCGAGGAATATTCCAGACTGTCCGAAGAAAAGGATCGGCTGTACGCTGAGTACGGAAGCCTGAAAAAACGTATGCGGGAATACGATGCCGTCAAGCAGAACATCGACAGCATCCTGTCTCCCAATCGTGGGCAGGAACAGGACAAAGCCTTGTAGTTTCTCTGACATTCGCACATTATTTTCAAATAATTTAATGTGTGTTCGTCGTTTCGCGGTTGACAACCGCACATTATTTCCGTATAATATAATGTGTGATTGTCAAAGTGAGGTGAGAAGCATGAACGCCAAGGAGAAAATTGAAGAACTGCTGGAAGCGTCGGAGGACGGCACGATCACCGCAGCGCAGGTGACGGAAGCCGGACTGCACCGCAGCGTTTTACAGGAGTTTGTCAAAAGCGGCGAGATGTACCGCTTCGGGCGCGGCCTGTATGTGCGGAGCAGCGCATGGGAGGACGATTTCTACCTCTTGCAGCGCAAGTATGGGCGCGGGATTTACTCGCACGATACCGCTCTGTATCTGTTGGGCTATTCAGACCGTACCCCGGCGAAATATACGATGACCTTTCCCAAGGGCTACAATGCCCCGTCCTTAAAGCAGGAGAACTTAATCATCAAGCGCGTTGTGCCGGAGAACTATGAGTTCGGCAGAATTGAAATCGAATCCCCCTCCGGCAATCCAATTCGTGTTTACGATTTGGAACGGACGCTGTGTGACATCCTGCGCGGCAGCGGCAGCGATGTTCAGATCGTTGGAGAAGCTATGAAACGCTATGCGGCGTCCAAAGATAAGAATATTCACAAACTGATGCAGTACGCAGACCAGCTTCGCGTGAAGCCCAAGGTGCTGCGATACATGGAGGTTTTGCTATGATTACAAAAAATCCGATGCAACTAAAAGCCTTTATCAAGAACAAAGCGGCAGAAAAGCATATCTCGGCGCAGCTCGTCATGCAGAACTATATGCTTGAACGGCTGCTGGAACGGATCTCGCTCTCGCCCTATCAACACAATTTCATTCTCAAGGGCGGATTCCTGATTTCCGCCATTGTGGGACTGGACACGCGGGCAACAATGGATCTGGACACGACAATCAAGGGCTTCACCCTGACGCATGAAGCAATCCGCAAAATCTTTACAGAGATTTGCGCTATCCAGATTGCCGACGACGTACAGCTTGAGGTTGTCGGTATCTCTGACATTCGGGAAACCGACGATTACCCCGGCATCCGGGTCGCGCTGAAAGCGAACTATCCGCCGATCAGCGTACCGCTGACGGTTGATGTCACCACGGGCGACATGATAACGCCCCGTGAGGTGGAATACACATTCTCCCTGCTGTTCGATGACCGCACAATCAGTATTCTTGCCTATAACCTTGAAACGGTGCTGGCGGAAAAGCTGGAAACCGTGCTGTCCCGCAACATTGCGAATACCCGTCCGAGAGATTATTACGACGTACATATCCTGTACGCGCTGCGCGGCGCGGAATGTGACAAAGCGACGCTGCGCCGGGCGCTGGAACGAACGACGCAGAAACGCGGCAGCGGCACGATCCTGACAGACTACCCGGAGATTATGAAAGAGATCCGCGAAAGCGATACGCTCCGTAGACTGTGGGAGAAATACAGCCGCGAGTATGAGTACGCAAAGGACATTTCCTTTGACGATACCTGTAATACCATTCAGACGATTATGGACGCAATCATGGCGTAAACGAAAGGAGGCTTCTTTATGGGTTGGTTGGCAGCGCAGGGCGCGATTATGGCGATTGGGCTTTTCATTGGGCTTGTCTGCTCGGTGATCGGACTATTCTTTGGGCATATCATTCTCTTTGACAGCATCGCTCTCGGCATCGCCGCCGGAGTATGCTGCAATCAGTTCACCGCAATTCATCCGGCGCTGTGCCTTGTGATCGGCATTGCAACATTTCTGCTGCTGTTGTGGCTGCAAAATACCAGCATCGGCTTCTGGCTCGTCGGCGGACTGCTCACGCTGATCTATGCAGCGGTGTTCGGGCTGCTGGCCTACTTCATTTCGGAGCATGATCCCATCTGGGACTGGGTGATTTTCGGTCTGGTGTTCCTCGTGGTCGGTGCGCTGCACCTACGCGCACGGGATAGCTGAAAGCAAGCGCAAAGTCACGGCTTAGAGTGCCTGTATGCCTTGCTGAGAGCGGCTTTACAGCGCGGGAAACGCAAAGTCGTATGTTTCCCTACCAGTTATGAAAAACGAGTTTGAAAGCGTGACACAAATAACAAAAAACGCGGGGCGCAGCAGCCATCATCGGCTGCCGCGCCCCGCGTCATCTTTTATTCTGCGTCGGAAAGCGTCATGGTGAACTGCGCTTCCTCAAATGCTGCGTCGGTCATGTTGTGCAGCTTATGGATCGTCTGCTCCGCCAGCGGGCGCATATCTGCGTCCATATCCGGCAGCGCGTCGGAAATCGCCGCAATCGTTCTGCGGCGGTCGTGCTTGTGATAAATGCAGATCAGGTTTTCTTCCTCAATGGTAAACGAAACATTGTCCATGCTCATACCTCCAAATCATTATCTTTTGTCTTTGCCGCTGCCTTTTTGGGTGCAGCGGTCTTTTTTGACTGTCCCTCTTTGAGCTGCGCCCGGACAGAGGGACGCTGCTTGCGCAGCGGCAGATTGCGCCGCTCGTCCTTGCTGATAAAAGCGAAAACGCCGTGCCTGTCCTTGACGGAGGAAAGATACAGCGTCTTATACGGAAGCAGCGCAAATAGCCGCTCATGCTCCTTGCTGGATGCGATACGCTCAAACCACGGCGACACTTCTACTGCAAAATGCGTTCCGTTGGGACTGTTGGGCGCTTGCAGGGATTGGAACGCCGCCGAAAGGCGCTGTGCTTCGGCAAGCACCTTTTCGTCGGAGAGCCGCCCGATATGCTCCTTGAAATTGCCGGGTTTCAGCCGTTCACGCTTCCGGCTCTCGTCGCGCAGCAGATCCCGCAGCGCGTCCGGGTCATGCGGCACAGCCTCATAGCGCACGAACTTTCCATACTCCCGATCCGGCGTTGCTTCAAAGCGGCACTCCTTGGGCAGTTCCCGTGAGCCGTTTTCATAGATCAGACGGTTATTGTCTGTCCGCAAGGCGGTTTGGATCGCAAGCTCGGCTTTCGCTGCATAGTCCAGCTCATAAATGCTGCCTTTTACCTTGCCGCTCTCCATGCCGGACAGCACCACGGCATAGGCAAGCACACGCTCCTTGGTCTGCTCATGGTAGAAACGGAACGTATTATGCTCCCGCGTTCCGCGCAGAAACACATCCCGTTCCCGCAGGCAATGCGTTCCGTTGGGGCGGGAAAACCATAGATACACCTTATCCTCGGCGTTTTTACTCTTTGCCGCCCGCGTCAGAATCTTCTTGTCAATGTCAAAATCATTCTGAAAGGCGGCTGTGTTCTGCTGCATGATCTGTTGCAGGGATGCCAGCACATCCACATTTTCAAACTTATTCATAGGTCACTCCATTTCCAAAGCCTGCCGGATGCTCCGCTTGGCTTCCTGTTCCTTTTCCCGCTGCTGCGGCTTGCAGGACTGCGCACGATCCGCTTTGAGCTGCGCACGGATAGACGGCTTTTTGCCGTCCGGGTCGCGCTGCGGCGTTCTGCCGTCCTCGGCCTTGACCGCTGCGGCTAGCGCAGAGAGCGAGATCACCTCGCCGCGCTTTGCCTTTTCTTCCAGCTCGTCCACGGACGGGGTGTTGTTGATCTGCCCGTCAATCATGTTGTAGTTCTGCTCGGTGGACAGCTCCGCCGTGCGCATATAGTTTTCCTGCTCCCGCTGCTCGGCGGCAATGGCAAAGGCCTGTGTGCCGTTGCCCATGATAAGGTATTTGCCGTCATCGGTGCTGTGGTGATACCCATAGCCTGCGGCTTCCATCTGCTCACGGGTCATATTGGCAACCTGAAAGCTGCCACGCGGCGTTGAAACGCGCTCCCCGGTCAGGTGGGCGTCAGGGGCAGCGGATTCCTGTTGCTGGGCGCTGCGCTGCACGTCAATGGGTTTTTCCCCGGAGATAGGCTGAATACAGGAAATGTACCCTGCGGCGTAGTATGCGTTTTTGTTAAGCTGGCGCTGCCATGCGCCGACGCTGGGTGCCCAGCGGAAGCCGTTTGCTTTCAGCTCGTCCCGTGCTGCTTCATCCGGCTTGCCGTCAAAGAACACTTGCAGACGGTTATCTGCTTTGTTGGCTTCCACGCGCCCGCCGTCAAATTCCCATCCGGCGAAATGGGTGTCCTCATGCCGCCGTACCTGTTCAATGCGTCCACGGATGCGGCGGATCTCTGCATTGTTGTTGGAGAGCATATAGGCGGGGTACGGCCGGCTCTTATCCAGATGCCAGGACTGCGACATTTCCTGCTGCAATTTGGTGATCTGCTCCGGCGTCAGACTGGGGCAGCCCTCCAAAGTCTTATTCTTACGGAAATAGGCGTTGACGGCTTTCATGGTTTCCTGTGCCGATTCCAGTTTGACGAGCTTGGCTTCCAGCTTTGCCGCCGCCTGCGGGTCGTCCATGCTGATACCGCCCATGCCTGTGCTGCGGATCTTATCCAAAATTCCCTGAACATCCTGCCATTCCTGCATATTGCGGTCACGGGCGGCGTTTTGCTTCTCTTTCTTGTGAACAGGGAAATTGCTGCCGCCTGCAACGAGGATCGAGGGAACACGGGCTTCAATGGCATAGTGGTCGTTCAGGTTTTCCGCCAGCTTGCGGGCGTAGGTGTCCAGCAGCGCGTCAATTTTCTCATGGTACATGGGATCGACGCGTTCTTTTTGCCGCTGTGCAATCGCTGCTGCCTGATCCACCATCTGCCGATATTCGGCGGTGGCGCTGCCTGCGGCGTAGTCGCGGTAGCTGTTTGCATCGTTGGCACGACGGGCAGCGCCCTCATTGATGGTGTAATACCTGACGGCGGTTTGCTCCGGCGCGGTATCTGCGGGCGGCGTTTCCTCCGGCTGCTCCTGTACGTCGGCGGGCTGCTCCTGCGGCTCGTAGCCATTGGCGGCATATTCCTCCACGGTCATGCCTGCGGCTTCGGCTTCCTGTGCGATCTCACTTTCTACATGGGCTTTGTAGTCCTGAAGCTCTTTATCAAAATCTGAAAGCTGCGGCGTATCGGGCAAGTGATAATCGCCAGCGTTCAGCTTTTCCCGGCAAGCGTCCACATGAGCAAGAACTGCATGAAAATATGCCGTCTGCTCCGGCGTCAGATTTTCTCCATTTTCCAGCATATCCGCAGCGGTGCGCTCCTGCTCGGAGAGGTTACAATGTAGACGCATATACGGTACAAACTCGGTGAGAAGCGTTGCGCGCTCGGCCTTGTCCTTTTCCCACGCTTCCGCGCCCTCGTTGTGCAGCACAAAGTTTTTCCAGCTTTCGTCCTTGGCATAGTATTCGTGATAGGCTTGAATATGGTCGATCAGAGCGCCGTCGCCGTCACCAAAATCCTGCCGCCCCTCGTAGCTGTCGTGTTCTCCACGGAATGTGCAGTCAATGCGGAATTTGGTTTTGTCGTACCAGCCGCCCGCATAACCGGGCTTCTCGCGCTCAGAGCGCTTTTCATCGTCCAATGCCTTAAAGAGTGCATCGGCGCGGGCAAGCGGAAGCTGTTCACCCTCTTGCAGCTTGTCGCTTTCGCTCCAAAGAATCGTCACGACGGGCTGTACCGCAGGATCAAGAGAGGGTGCTTCCTTGCCGGACGCTTCCTCTTGGTCGTGGAACACGGCAAGCTGCTCGTCGCTGGCATAGATCAGGTCGTCAAACTCCAAATCGTTCAGCTCGTCTTGGATCAGCGCAGCCAGCGATTCATACTGTCGGCTTTCAATCAGCACGTCACCCAAATATTTTTCAATGCGGAAGTCCGTCAGGTTTGCGTATGCCTGAATGGGGATTTCATCATCCGCAATGGTCGTGTGTCCAATACCAACGGCGGACAGGTCGCTGAAATCTGCGCCGGAATGAAATTCTTCGCGGCAGTAATCGTCGATCAGTTTTTTCGCAAGCTCCAATTCAGCGCGTTCCCGTGCGGCGTCGCTGAGATGCAGAGAGTAAAGGCCGGAAACAGAGGAAAAGCCGACGTTGTTGAAAACATAGTCCACATCACTTTCTTTCAGCGCTCCGGCTGCATAGTAATTCTCCCGCGTGGGTGTCGGGCTTACGCTGCCGGATGCAATGTCGTGATTCAAGCCTGTTTCCAAATGCGTGCAGATTTTCCCGTCCACCGCCAGCGTCGCATAGTACCAGCCTATGTAACCGCTGCTTTGCTGATCTGCGCCGTCGTTGAACTCCACATTCAGCAGCGTGTAGGGCTTTAAGCCCTTTTCTGCGGCAATGGTATTGTCCTGAAGCTCGCGCTCTTTGAGGACTGTATAAGCAGTTTCCTTTGCAATTCGGATGATTTCAGGGTTATACCGTACCAACGCGCTATCGACAAGATCCTGCCGTACCTTTTTGGTTTTGGCTTTTCGCGTCATGTGGTTGCCCAAAAACAGAGAGCCGCCGTTATCAAAGCGAATGGAAATATCACTTGTGCCGCGCCATTTTCCCGTGCAGGGCGAGGTCTCAATCGTGCCGTATGTGCAGCCGAACGCCTGCGCGATCACGCCGATTTTCTCCTGCATGGAAAGCGTTTCATACCGCTTGGCAATTTCAACAGCCTGCTTCTGTAGCTCTGTCAGCGGTCGTTCCGCAGGCGGGGCGTCAGCCTGTGCTTCCTGCTCTGCGGCCTGCTTCGGCTGAAAAAACTCCGGCACTTCGGTATAGCCGCCGCGATCCAGATAGTGCGCCGTTTCCTGCTGCCCACGATACAGCACAATGACATCGGACATGGAAAGGCTATGCCCGGTAAAATCCTGCGGCCTGTCCATGTTGAAGCGAACAAAAATGTCCTCCAGCGTGTCCGTGTCGGAGAGGGATGCGGTATAGACCAGCTCATAATTTTCGCGGTCAACCCGCAGTCCGGCGGCCTTTACCTGTTCCAGCGGCTCAAAGCGAAGATCCCGCGTTGCGTCGCCGTCTTTGAGCTGATAGATAGAAAAGGTGTCCTCCGGCACATTCTGCGCAGCAGCCTGTTCCTGCTCTGCGGTGTGCTGCGCCTGAAGCTCTGCAAAATGCCCCTCGATTTCGGAAATAAGCTCGCTGGCGGCGGTGCGGATGGTTTCAAGGGATGCTTTCAGCTCCTTAATATCGCGGCCGCTGCTCCACCCGGCGACGTAGCCAAAGGAGTAGTCCGACGTGTCCAGTCCGAAATGCTGGCACACCGTATAGGCAACGCTTTCCGCCTGCACTTCGCGGGTGCTGCGGTCGGGGCGCTCCGCCTGCTCCGGCGCGTTCAGGTCAATATCGTGCAGCTTGGCATGGGCCATCTCATGGATCGCCGTCTTGATGGTTTGTAGCTCGCTCATGCCGTCATCAATAGCAATGCGCTTTTCTGCAAGGTCATAATAGCCGTGTGCGCTGCCGTCGATTTTTTCAAGCGTCACAGGGACGGGAGAGGTCAGTTTCAAGGCTCGCCAAAAATCTTCGTACTGTTCCACATTGCCCGTGAGCGCGTCCACAGCAATGTCGGGAAGCTCCTTGCCCTCGGTCTGGCTTACATCAAATACCGACACCACCTTGAACGCTGGAATCGTCACCTCCTGCTGCTCCGTGACGGGCTTACCGTCTGCGCCGATCACGGGCTGCCCGGTGTCCGGGTCAGTTTTCGCCACATCCTTTTTGATTTTATAGGGCGCGGGCGCAAGAATCTTGATGCCCTTTTCGCCGGATTTGACATGGCGTTCAAATTCGTCACGCCACTTTCCGTAGCCTGCGACAAGGGATGCGTCCGGCTTCTGCATGACGATCAGCAGCGTATTGTTCAGGCTGTAATTGTGGAAGCGGGACATGGCTTTCAGATAATCCCGATACCGCTCACTTTCAAAAACCTCCTGTACGCCCTGTTCCAAATGCTCGGTGATTTCCTTGATTCTGCCCTGCGTGTCGGTGGCGTTCAGCACCAACGGACGCACGGGGATCGGCTCTGCGGGCAGCGCCGCGCCCTGCGGCAGCTCGTCCATATCCCGTTGGGGGCTGGGCGGCGCAGTCAGGCGATATTCCCGCGGCACTTGGTTGGCTTTGTACCACTCCGCATAATCGTTGCCGTTATTGTAGACATAGCCATAATCGGTAAAAATGCCGCGATCCTCTTTGACCGCTTCGCGCCCATAGCTCTTGTAATCAAAGAATCTCTTGGCGGCGTCCGGCAATTCCAGCTCGTCCAGATCGTCAATGAGGTAATGCCCGTAATCGTCGGAATTGTGTACGGTGGGATAAAGCCAGTAGCAGTCCAGATTGTGCGTCAGGTTGATTAAGTCCGCCGCGCTTGCCGCATGGTCGCCGTACTGCACGGCAGCGGCAAACTTGTTGCGTTCCTCGCCGCTGCGCTGGGTGAGCAGCGCGGCAAGATAGTTCAAATCGTCCAGACTTTCGCCGGGCTTCAAGGCTTCGCTCCACCCGTCCAGAGAGGAATGATAGGCAGATACCTGATACTGTTCCGTGTCGCTCCCGTCTACGCCCAGCCGTTCAAAAACGGCTTTCATCGTATCGGCGTTAGTAGGCAGCGATACCCATTCCGCAACAGGCGTTTCCTCGGTATGCCGTGCGGTGTTGATAAGATATACTTCCAAAAGGTGTTCGTCCACGTCTGCGCTCCTTTCTGACATAAGGGTTTGGGACTATCCCAACAAGCAATCGCCGCCCGGTCTGTGCCGGACGGCGATTTTCGGGAGTTGTAGCCACACTCCCTATGCTTGCTGCGTTACTGAATCGTTCTTTTATCTCCGTAAAATGCGTTCTGTCACGCTTTCAAAGCCGTTTTTCGCAGTTTCCATAGGAATACCCTGCATACTCCAAAAGCGTGTCTGGAAAACCGCTTGCAGCAAGGCTTTTGAAGCCCTTAAACCGTGACGCACCGCGCCTTTGCCCGCTGGCGGCGCTTGCGCTCGGCGGCATTGCGCCGGGCAGCATAAGGCGCACAGCGGTCACAGTATTTTGCACGGTTGATTCGGGCGGGAAAGGGCTTGCCGCACAGCTCGCATTTCTTTCGGGTGTCCGCCGTGGCTGCAAGATCTGCGCACAGCTCCCGGTCTGCGGGCAGCACCGCTTCCCGGAAGTATCGGCAGAGCAGCGAATAGCTGATAGCCTGCACACAGACGCACGGCTCGCCGTCGTCCAGCAGCAGACAGCACCCGCGCACATTGTTGGCGCAATGGCAGCGGGTCAACTTTTTCACTCTGCGATGCTGCGCGTCATTCAGCCGGATCATTTTCTCTGCTCGATACGGTAATTCACATACTTTTCTCCCGTATCACACAGCAGCACCGTCCCGTCATAGGTCTTGCCCGTGCGCTCAGAGTACAGCCCCTTGACTTTCGCCTTGCCGTCCCTTAGAAGCGCGGCGGCAATCTTCTTGGAAAAGACGGTTCTCCGGCTTTCAAAGAACCTGTCATTCTTCCACATGACAAAACGGCAGGAGCGGTCAGAGCAGTAGAAATTCTTCTTGCCCTCATAAACGGGACTTTTGCAGCGCGGGCAAATGCCAACGGCTTCCTTTTCCGGCGCGAACAGCTTTTTTCCATCCTCGGTGATGTGGGAATACCGCTTCACCAGCTCCCGCGTCATATCCTCAATTCCCTGCATGAAGCTCTGCGGGTCGTCGCTGCTCTTGGCAATCTCCGTCAGGCGGGTTTCCCATTCAGCGGTGAGCAGCGGCGATTTCAGCATATCCGGCAGGATGACAGCGAGATTGATGCCGTCCTTGGTCGGCACAAGACTTTTGCCCTTGCGCTCGACAAATCCGGCAGAGAGCAGCTTTTCGATCATCGCTGCCCGCGTTGCCGGAGTTCCCAGCCCTTGCCGCTCTGCATCCTCCGGCATATCCTCCTTGCCCGCGTTCTCCATTGCGGACAGAAGCGAATCCTCGGTGTAGGGCTTGGGCGGCGTGGTGTAATGCTCTGAAACAGAAGCCGTGACCGTTTCAAAAATCTGCCCCTCGGAAAGATCCGGCAGCGCCTCATCCTCTGCGCTGTCCTCGTCCGGCTTTGCTTTAAGCGCAGCGCGGAAACGGGCATCAATGTCTTTCCAGCCTGCCGTCAGGATCGTTTTGCCCTTGGCGGTAAACGGTTTGCCGCCGCAGTCAAAAACCGCCGTAACGGTTTCGTACTCCTGCGGCGCTGCAACGGCGCACAGCAGCTTGCAGCAGACAAGGGACATCAGCTTCTTTTCGCTCTCCGGCAGTCCGTTAAAGCCGTTGCCTGCAAAGGCCACCGTGGGGATAATCGCGTGGTGGTCGGAAACCTTGGCGCTGTTGATGACGCGCCCGATCTCCGGCGTAAGCTCTGCGCCCTGCATAAAGGGAAGCACAGGCAGCAGCGCCGCAACAAGGTCAGTTGCCGTCTGCGCCATATCCTCGGTGAGATAATTGCTGTCGGTGCGGGGATAGGTCAGGAAACGCTTTTCATACAGGCTTTGCGCATAGTCAAGGGTCTGCTTGGCGGTAAAGCCGTAAACGCGGTTGGCTTCCCGCTGCAAAGAAGTGAGGTCAAAGAGCTTCGGCGGCAGCGCAGTTTTCTTCTCCTTTTTGAGAGAAACGCAAACGGCCTGCGACGCTTCGCAAGCCGTTTTCAGCGCATCCGCAGCAGCAGCGTCGGAAATGCGTTCACTTTCCGCGTCCACGCCGCCGCAGCCGATATGTACGATGTGGTATTTTTCCTTGTGGAACATCGTAATTTTTCCGTCGCGCTCCACCAGCAGATTCAGCGTGGGCGACAGCACCCGTCCCACATTCAGCGTCTTGTGATACAGGACGGAGAAAAGCCGCGTCGCATTGATACCCACAAGCCAGTCTGCCCGCGCACGGCACAGCGCCGATTGATACAGCGCATCGTATTCCGTTCCGGCTCGGCGTCCGGAAAAGCCCTCGCGGATGGCGCTGTCCTCCATTGAGGAAATCCAAAGGCGGGAAAAGGGCTTCGTGCATCCAGCCTGTTCATAGACAAAGCGGAAAATCAGCTCACCCTCGCGCCCGGCGTCACAGCCGTTCACCACCTCGGAAACGTCGCTGCGGTGCAGCAGCTCTTTCAGAACGGCAAGCTGCTTTTCTTTGCCGGGAGTAGGGGCATATTTCCACGTCTGCGGCAGAATGGGAAGATCCTCATAGCGCCACTTTTTGTATCGCTCGTCATAGCTGCCCGCGTCTGCCATGCTGATAAGATGTCCGATGCACCATGACACCAGCAGCCCGTCGCCGGAAAGATACCCATCCTTTTGCTCCGCAGCGCCCAGCGCAAGGGCAACGGTCTTTGCCACGGAGGGCTTTTCACAAATAATCAAAACGCTCATTCTTCATTCTCCTGTTCATCGGGATCGCTGGCGCTGTCTGCGTCCTCATCATCCCCGTATTCTTCGGCTTCGTCATCCTCGTCAAAATCGAACTCGTCCAGCTTGTCGCCGCCCTTGACGCTGGATTTCGGCTTGCGCAGCTTGAAGTACCACAGCGCACCGCCGCCACCCGCAGCAAGGATCAGCACAAGGATCAGGATGCCGCCCACGTTGTTTTTCTTCTCCGGCGTCGGCTCGTCGGGCTGCTCTGTTTCCTCCGGTGTCGCTTCCTTTCCGGCACAATTTGTCATATCCGTTTTGCAGAGGGCGCAGTTCGTATTGACCTTGCCAGCGGTGCATTTTTCGGTGCAGGAGCAGACAACGGGCGTATTCTGGCTGTCGTCCTCCAGCAGCGCCATCAGGTCGGCTTCGTCCACGGGATTTAAGAAATATGTCTGATAGCGTTCTTCTTCCTCGTCCAGCAGCTTGTCGTAGTCAATGACGATATACAGCGTATGCCCATTTCGGGTTTCCACGGTGATAAACTGCTTATTGGTGTGTTTATCATAGAGAAGATCGCGGGTTGCGGCGATACCGTCCTCGGTGAACGGAGTGCCGGGGACAATCGTGTTGTCCTCCGGCTGCGTTTCCTCCTGCCACGTTTCAGGCGGCAGCTCGTCATCGTAGTAGTCGCCGCCGTCCGCATAGGCGACGGTGGCAAAGTCCGTCATGCACAGCACCGCGCAGAGCAACGCGGCGAATACAGAGCGAAAATGCTTATTCCTCGTCATCGGTCATGTCCTCCTGTTCGTGATAGGCAGTTTCCACGGGCGGCGCGTCGTTGCCGCCGCCGCGCAGGAAGTTCATCAGCTCGTCGCGGCTCATGCACATAGAGCGGACAAGATTGACGATTTCAAAGTTTTCCTGCTCGGTGCGCTGGGCTTCCAGCTCTTTCAGCCTGTTTTGGTACTCGGTGATTTTGCCGCGGGTCTTTTCAATCTCACGGTCAATGCGGTCAATTTTGCTCATAGCCATAGGTGATTACTCCTTTCCAAATCGGTCTTTCCATGCGTAATTGCGCCCCAAACCTTTCACTTTTTCCAGCCGAGGGCGGGCGTTGTCCTCAATGGCAATCGCACGGGCATATAAATCAGGATGCTGTTCTTTCAGAAGCATAATTTCCTCTCGCTTCATGCTGGGGCAAAAAAAGCAGGAGGATTTTCCGGGCTGCGGCAAGTCTGCCGCTTCCAATACCCGGACACAATCCGTCCTGCTCCATCCCCATTCAATCAGAGGATAACGATTATGATACTTTTTGTCTTTCGCGTCGTATGTCTTGGAATGATTGTACCGTCTGATCTCGCCTGCATCGTAGCCGAGGAAGCGGGTCACGCGCTCGCCGGATGCCCACACCGCACGGCACGGAGGATAGTTATTGCAGAATTTTCCCTGCGGTGCGATCTTGTGCTTTTGTGAACATCTCTTATACCCGTAGGCAATCGAGGGCAGCGTTTGAGAGCGCAAGCACTCTGTTTCAAGGGACAGCCGATTTCCAAAGCGGTCTACATTCTCTACGGTGATGATAGAGGGCATATTGTGTGCTGCAAGCCATTCGTTCATCGTTTCAATGAAGCAATAGGTGTGCGGCTGCTCTGCGCCTGTATCGGCAAACAAAATCAAATCGACGGGAATGCCATGTTGATGCAGCCCGACCAGCATTGCCGCGCTGTTCGTACCGCCCCCAAAGGAAACAATATTGATAAGCTCAACCTCCATTCAGCCGCTTTTCATAGCGGTATTTCATTTGTGCCGGATAGAGCGGCTGGGTGGGACGGCGGCTGCCTGTCCATGCCTTGCCGCCCGCAAGTCCGGCGTTCGTCCAGCCTGCGGCGCGTAAGCTCGCGCCGCTTTCGGTGTCTAAGGTGTAGGTGATAATTTTGCGGTAGCCCATCGCCCGCGCAGCCCGTGCCGCTGCCGCATAGAGGATGCTGCAAGCGTTCTTCGTGCCATCGCTGCACAGGCGGTTGACCTCCAGCGTAAAGCCGTCGTCCAAATAGCGGCTCACAGGCCGTCCCACAATGGCAACGGCACAAAGCCGCCCATTTTCAGCACAGCCAATGGAAAATTTATGTCCGGTGACGGCCTTGTGGTGGCGGTGATGCTGCCGCACAAACTCGTTTGCCTGCGCAAGTGAAACAGGGATCAGCGTCAGCATGGCTGCCCTCCTCAGTTGTACGGCGGTCTGGCGTAGGCGTAGAAATGCGCCTGCCAATAGCTGCTGTTCAGGTTGGAATAGGAGATCGGATCTCCGCAATGGATCATCATGGAATTGCCGACGTAGATTCCCACATGGCTAACGCCCGGTGTATCGTATGTTCCGACGAAAAACACGAGGTCGCCCGGCTGCGGGTTTGAAACAGGGGTAGAAATGTTGTAAAGCCCCTGTGCGCCCAGCCTGCCCGTATTGCACACGCCGCTGTTTGTCAGCACCCAGCTCACAAAGCCGGAGCAGTCAAAAGAGGTGGACGGGCTGCTGCCGCCCCACACATAGGGGTACCCTAAATATTTTTCGGCTTCTGTGATAACGGCGGCAAAGGTTTCGTCCTCCATTGCAGAGGGCGGGATCTCATATCCCTCCGGGCGGTTTGTGATGTACTTGGGGATATACTCGCTATCTCCGAACAACTCCGGCTTGTTGCCCAGCACCGACATATACAGCGCATACTTGGACAGCGTTTCTTCGTCCATGATATAGACAGGGATATGCGAAAGATCGAAGTTTTCCAGTTCTACGGTGCAGATGTAGTAGTTATACGAAACTTCTACCTCATACTCATTGCCCTCGCTGTCCGTCCGGGTAACGGTGCGGTAGCGCACCTCGGTCACGACGGTTTCCGTGAGAATATATTGTTTTTCAAAGAGCATTTGCAGCGTCCCTTGCACCTCGCTTGCCGTCCATGCGCCGTCATGCAGCGCGGAGAGGATCGATGTCAGAACATAGGGATCGTGCTTGATCTCGTCAAGGTCATAATGGTACTCGTCGTAATCATGGGTGCGTTCATAGGTGTCGAGATATTCTTGCAGCTCGGCTTCCAGCGCACAGTAGGCGGCTTCGGCGGCAAGAATGTCCGCGTCCTCCGACTGATAGCTGGATGCCGCCACCCCACCGCCAGCCGCGCCCACCAGCGCAGAGCAGGATTGCAGCCCGCCGATCAGCATGACAATCAGCAGGAAACCAGCCAGAACGACCAGCACACCTTTCCAATGGCGGGCAACGAACTCCGCTGCTTCCTTTGCCTTTTCTGCCGCTTTTTTCGCTGCCGTCGCGGTGGCTTCTGCGGTTTTTTCGGCGCTTTTGGCGGTTGCCTGCGCGGTGCTGCCCGCAGCCTTTGCCGTTCTTGCAGCCTTGGCATACTCACGCTTTAGACGCTGCTTCTGGAAAAAGCGGTTGAGCGGATTGCCGGAGAGCATTTCAGGGTTATCATGCAGCGCCTTTTGGTAGAGATATTCTGCATTGGCATTTACGGCTTTGCGCTCGGCCTTTTCCGCAGCGCGGTAGGGTTTCAGCTTGCGGTGACGGCGCTCCCAGCGAATTGCACCGCCTGCGCCATGTTCGGCAAGTTCTTCGGCTTTATGCCCACTTTCTACGCCGACGTTCTCATGCTCAACCTCATGGATTTTTCCGTGCGCCTGTACTGCGACCTCCCGCAGCGGACGGCCTAACGGATTCGGTTTCAGCTTGGGCGGGGACTTATCCACGGTATCAAAGCGCAGCTTAGTCTTGGCTGTGCCGCTGGCTTCATCAAAGACACGCTCCTTGCGCAGCACCCGTTTCTTGGGGATCGCTGCCTGCGCCGCATCCAGCTTGTCGGCGGCCTTTTCCGCACAGTGGATATGCTTGTGCAGCTCCGGCGCAGCGCGTTCTTCCTCGGAAAACTGCAAACGGGATGCAGAATACCGCTGCTGCGCTGCGTCGCGGGACATCCGCGCTGCCTGCCGCGCCGTGTGTGCGTCATGCTCTGCGGCCGCACGGTCAATGAGCTTTTCCGCTGTACCGCCCGGCGCGGCGGACGTTGGAATATCCTGCGGGATATGGGAAATGGGGCTGCCGCTCTGCGGCTGAAACGGCTCGGTGCTTGGCTGCTGCGGCTTTGGTTGCTCCTTTTCTGGCTCTTTTTGCTCCTGTGGGCGGAGCTGCCGCCCGTGCTTTGGGGCGTCCTCTGCCGGATTCATTGGCGCATCGCGTTTTCCCATCTGGACGGGCTGCCCATCCGGGGAAAGCTGTTTTTCGGCGTCGCGCTCGGAAATATGGATTTCTTCACCCGTGGTCTGATTGTCCAGCACCGCGCCGTCGCGGGTCATGCGCTGGGTGAGCTTATCGCGGGGCTTAAATTCTTTCAATGGGGATCACCTCCGATCCGTTCCCGTGCAAGGGAACAAAACTCCGTGTTCAGTTCAATGCCGATGTAATGCCTGCCGTGCCGCTTCGCCGCAAGCCCCGTTGTGCCGCTGCCCATGAACGGGTCAAGGACAATGCCGCCCTTGGGACAGCCCGCCAGAATACAGGTTTCCGCCAGCAGGGGCGGATAGGCGGCAAAATGCCCGCCCTTGTAAGGCACGGTGTTGATAAACCACACATCGCGCTTTGCCCGGACGGGCGAGATCATGTCGTCGGTAATGCTGCCTTTTTCCCTTGGCTTATTGATATTCTGCGTCTGCGGCTGTCCCGGCACGGGCGCGGAGTATTTGCCCACGCCGCGCCCTGCCTTTTTGCGCAGGGCGGTTGTAGGGGCAATGGGTTCGGCAATGGCAAGCCAGTCATAGAAATAGCGCCTGCTTTTGGTAAGCATGAAAATATGCTCATGGCTGCGGGTGCAGCGGTCTTTGGTACTCTCCGGCATGGGGTTTCCCTTTGCCCAAATCACGTCATTGCGCAGATACCAGCCGTCGGCGCGGAGCGCAAAGGCCAGCATCCACGGAATCCCGATCATGTCCTTTTGCTTGCAGCCCCGCACCGCTTGGCAGAGGGAAATGTTCTGCCCGTTGCGCCCCTGCGGATATTTTGGGTCGCGGGTATCGCCTTTGCTGCCTGTGCCGCAATAGCTGTCCGCGATATTTACCCACAAGGTTCCATCCGGGCGCAGCACCCGGCGCACCTCGCGGAATACCGCTGTCAGCCGCGAAATGTATTCCTCCGGCGTGGCTTCCCGCCCGATCTGCGCGTCCATGCCGTAATCCCGCAGTCCGTAGTAGGGCGGCGAGGTCACACAGCAATGAACGCTGCTCTCCGGCAGGGCTTTCAGCATATTCAGACTGTCGCCGCAAAGAATGGTATCAAGCTCCATCGTCATACGCCGTTCACCTCGCTCGGCTTGGTGGACATGATGCGGTAAAGCTCGGTGTCCCGTGGGAACTTATCTGCAAAGGGCAGGATCACATTTTCAAAGAACAGCAGTCCTTCGCCGGGTGGAGAGTTGGTGACGAACTTTAGCTGCTCCGGCGAGATATTCAGACGTTCAGCAAGAATTTTGCGGTCGCCCGCCGCTTGGTTGAGCATACAGATAAAGTCTGAGTTTTCCAGAATATTTTCGATTTCCGGGCTGGACAGCAGATCCTTGACGTTCTGCGTCGCACCCGTCGGCACACCGCCCCATTTTCTGAATCGCTTCCAGATCTCCGCGCTGTATGCTGCGGTTTGCGGCTCTTTCAGTAACAAATGAAATTCGTCCGCGTAGTACCATGTCGATACGCCTGTGTTGCGGTTGCGGGTGACACGATTCCAAACCTGATCCTGAATCACTAACATCCCCGGCTTTTTCAGGTTCTTCGGCAGCTCCTTGATGTCAAAGCAGACAAAGCGGTTGTCAATGTCAACCGTTGTTCGGTTGTTGAAGAAATTGAGCGATCCCGACACATACAGGTCAAGCGCCTGTGCCACACGGTCGGCTTCCGGCAAATGCTGCGCTGTCAGCGCGGCATGGAGGTCGGATAGGATCGGCATATTTTCCGGGCGCGGGTCTGCAAAGTAGGGCTGATAGATACGCTGCACAGCGCGGTCAATTACGGTGCGCTCGATGGCTTCCAGCCCGGTCTTGCCGCCCATAATCAGCTCACAGAGGGACAGCACAAAATCGGATTTGAGCGCCAGCGGGTTTTCGTCCTCGGAATAGTTCAGGTTGATGTCCAGCGGATTCAGGTAGTCGCGGCTGGTGGGCGAGAGTTTGATGATCTGCCCATGCAGCAGCTTTACCAGCGGCGCATATTCGCCCTCCGGGTCACATACCAGCACATGATCGTGGGTTTTCAGCAGCACACCGATCATTTCCCGTTTGCAGGAGAATGATTTGCCGCCGCCCGGTGTGCCGAATACAAGACCGTTGGGCGAACGCGCATTTTTGCGGTCAAGCATAATCATGTTGCCGGACTTGGCGTTCAGCCCGTAGTAGAGGGAATCGCCGCCTTGAAATAGCTCCTGCGTCACAAAGGGAACGATGATCGCCACGGCCGAGGTCGTCATGCCCCGCGTGATATGGATTTGGTTTTCCCCAAGCGGCAGCGAGGACACAAGCCCGCGCTCCTGCTGGAAGTCCAGCCGCGTCAGGGTGCAGTTGTGCTTTTGCGCTACGCCTGCTGTACGGAACACATCGTTTTCCAGCTTGCGTTTGGTATCTCCGTAGTTCAGAACAAGAAATGTCAGCAGAAAATACCGCTCGTTGCGGCTTTGGAGATCTTGCAGCAGCTTTTTCGCCGCACCACCGTAGGTGGCAAGGTCGGACGGCAGAATATCCATATCGTAGCCGTCCCGGACAGCCTTTTTCTGCTCCTGAATTTTCATAGCGTCAAGATCTGTGATTTTCCGCTTCACCATTTTTACGGCTTCTGTCTGCTCCAATGCCTGAATATGGACATTGACGACAAGGCTACTGTCCGTATCAAGAAAATCGGTCAGTATGCGGTCGGTCAGCTCCGGCGTAATGATCTGCAAAAAACTTGCAGCGCAGAGCTTGCCGCCCATCTGGAACATACGGCTGTTCTTGAACGCAAAGGCGGACGGCGCGATAAAGTCCTTGGTGGAAAGCCCGCCAGCGGCAAGCCACTTCCAGTCAAAGTTGAAGCGTTCTCCGTCTGGGTGCATGATGCCATGCAGCACCTCTAAACGCTCCTTGCCGTCCAGCACACGGGACACCGCACCCATGATTTTGAAATAGCCCTGAATATCCAGCGAGATACGCGACAGCCTTGCCCGTGCCGCCTTGAGGTTATCGGCTTCAATGGTATAGGTGATGTACTTGGTTTTCACGCTGCCGTTGTTGCCGCGGGCGAGCTGCCGCTTGAGGATGTCCGTCTGCTCCTGCCGGATCGGGTCTAACCCGTCATTGCAGGGCGGCATTTCAAAGCTCCGAGCAAGCTGCTCCCGATTGGACTTACGGTTGGGATAGGTGAACTGCACATGGATGGAAGAATCCAAATAGTTATACAGATCGCAGAGATATTCAAAAATAGCCGTCTGATCGTCAGGCTGCGCGAGCAAATAGTTGATGTCAAAAAACTCAATGCTCTGCGAATAGCGCCTGTTTCCGAGATAGCAGATGCCGTCCGGGTACATGATCTGATAGGGTATCGTGTCCTGCGCGGTATGGGGCTTGCCGTCACCGCGATATTTACGAATGACGGCTTCAATCTGTTTTCTTTCGGCGCGGGTGAGCTTGGGCTTGTCCGCCATGCTTTTTGCTTCCGCGCTGTCTGCTCTTTTCGACAATCGCTTTTACCTCCTGTTCCATTTGATATTGACGCACAAGGGCGTCGTATGCGTTGACAGTCTGATAAGGGCGCTCCTTGGGGCGCAGAAAGCAGCTTTCTATGATCTGCCGCCCTACCACTTCAAGGGGCTGCCCGTTCTTCTCATACACCCCAAACAGAAAGCCGGGGAACATGACAACGATCATCACCATTGCCGCAGCCGTTGTCCCGATGCCGCCTTTGAGCAAAAAGAAAAGCGGCACTCCCATGAGCGCCGCCAGCCCAAAACAAATAAGCTGCCGCTTTGTTAAATTGAAAAGCACCTTGGATTTGATTTTCGTCAAATCCTTTGGCACGTTCACATAGGCCATGCGCTAACTCCTTTCCGCAAGTGTAATATCGCTTGCAATTTCATTGCCCCATGCGTCCCAGCCCGGCGTTTTCTGCCGGGCGAACAGCTCCACGCGGGGCAGATCGCCCATGAGCGCAAGAATCTTGTTCCGCGCTTCATCCGGCTTCTTGCTGTGCTGTTCAATGGGACTGATGATAAACTGATGTACGCCTGACGACTGCCGTTTGGGTATGCCCTTGGTCGCCAGCAGACAGATTTCCGCATTGCTGCGTGTCCAGTAGCCCATGCCATAAAACCATGATGGACTTTTGCGGTTGCGTTTGAGCCAGACGAACGCCACGGTTTTATACCGAAAGCCCCATGTGCGGATCAGCCGCAGGGCTTCGGGAAGCTGTGGAAAGGTCGCCCAGAGGAACAGGGCGCAGTCTTTCGCCGCCAGCTCCGGCACAGGCAGGGCGCAAAGCTCGTCAATGCTCATGGTGGGATAGTGATTTTCTGCCGCGCCCTGCACCGTTCTCTGCTCATAGCGCCACGGCGGGTCTGCGTAAATGATGTTGTACGTTCCGATAGGCAAGCCCTCCGTCAATGGGCGCTGAACACGGCCTTTGCCATACTGCCAGTTTTGAACAGGCAGAAGCACAGCAGCACCGTATAGCCCATTGCCAGCCAGATTGCGCCGGACACGTCGCCCGTCGCGGAAATGCTCTGGATCAGAACCGAGTAAATGCCCACGACCACCATAATCAAGAACGCCTGAAAGCCCAGCGCCAGCAGAGATTTCAGATAGTTTTGCCCGACGTTGCGCCATTCTCCGTTTGTCATGGTAGCAAGCGGGATGGGGCCCAGCGAGGTCACAAGATATATTTCAATCATTCTCCCGTAGACCACCAGCATAATGCAGATGGAAAGAATGTTCATCGTCAGCCCGACAAACAGGGATTGAAACCACAGTCCAATCAGTCCGTCAAGGCTCATAGCTTCCAGCGACGTTTGCAGATCGCCCACAAGGGAATCTATGTCAATGCTGGTATTGCCGATTATCACGCCTGCGCTCTGATTGACGACCTGCTGCGCCGCGTCAAAAACGCCCATGACGATATTCCAAGTGTTCGTGACAATCAGAACGGCCGCGTAGGTTTTGAACACCCATTTGAAGAACATAAAGGTGTCAATGTCGTGCAGGTTGTTTTTCTCTGTCACCATCTGGATCAGCTCGTAAGTCATTACAAACGCGAGAATTGCACCCGCAATCGGGATAATGACGGATTCAGACAGGTTTCGGATCATATTGAAAATGCCGGAGTTCCAGCCCTGCGGCGTCGCTCCGACATCTGCGGCAATTTCACCCACCTTTGTATTCACCGTATCGAACAGCCCCGACAGGTTGCCGATAATTCCGTCGATCAGAACGCCCTTAAACCATTCCTCCAGCCAATCAATAATCAAAAGGCAGCACCTCCTTTCCCGCGCCGCCCCCGGTTAGGGGGACGGCGCGGCGGTGTATTTCAGAATCGGTTAGCTGAACAGGCCGGAGAGCAGCGGGACAAGAACGCCGCCAATCAAGGCAACGCCGCCGCCCGCCATGAGCTGTTTCATGCCCTGGCTTTTTATTGATGTGTGATAAAGAAGCAATAGAAGTGTAAAAAATTTTGCCGTTCCTATCCGGCACTTGGCCATTGTGTCGGATAGGTCGGGCGTTAGGCTTCGGGCAAGTCAATCTTGCCGACAAAGCTGTAATAAATCTCAATGTCCTGCCTGCGGGTGCCGTTCTCATCATAGCTGCACTCATGCACCACAATTTTCTCGATCATTTCCCGCAAGAGAGTGGGGGTCAGTTCTTCAAAGGCAAGGTGCTTGCGGACAATGCCCATAAATTTCTCGGCGTTGACGGTAGCTGCCTGTGACTTGTCCAGTTCGGCTTGCAGGGCGGCGGCTCTCTTTTTCAGCTCCGCTTGCTCGGCTTCGTAGTCAGCCGACAGTTCCATGAAACGCTCATCGCTGATTTTGCCGTTTACATTGTCCTCATACAGCCGCTTGATAATGCGGCTGATTTCAGAAATGCGTTCCTGCGCCTGTTCAAGCTGCTTGATGGCTGCGGCGGTCTTTCGCTTGCCGCCGATCTCGTTCTGCTGGACAAGTAGTTTCACAAACCGGCTCTCATGCTTGGCTGCGTATTCGGTCACTTGCCGGAGATTTGCCAGGACACCAGCGGTCAACAGATCGGTGCGGATAAAGTGCGCCGTACAGTTGCGGGTGCGCTTCTTGTAGCTGCCGCAGATGTAGCAGTCCTGTTTGCGGTCTTTGTTCTGATACCGCTGCTGATACAGCACATGGCCGCAGTCGGCGCAGAACAAAATCCCGGAGAACAGCCCCACTTCATCGTAGCGGTTCGGGCGTTTGCGCTGTTTGCGTAACTCCTGCACCCGTTCCCATGTTTCCTTGTCGATGATCGGCTCATGGTGGTTCTCGAAAATGGCCTGCTTCTCGACGGGGTTCTCTATGCTGTGCTTGACCTTATAAGAAGGCTTTTCCGTTTTGAAGTTCACCAGACATCCGGTGTACTCTCGGTTTTCGAGGATATGAACGACGGTGTTGGTCGCCCATTTGCACTCATAGCCTGGGTGATAACGGCGGGTGCTGCCTGTCCGCTGATATTCCAGCGTCCCCGGCGTGGGGATTTGCTGCTCCGTCAGCATACGGGCAATCTTGGTCGGGCCGTTCCCGGCAAGGCAAAGCTGGTAAATCTGCTGCACCACCGGGGCGGCTTCCTCGTCTATAATAAAATTCTCGTCCTCGTCCATCACATAGCCGTAAACCGGCTTGCTGGTAACAGGCTTGCCGCTCATGCCTTTTGACTTTTTCACTGCCTTGATTTTCTTGCTCGTATCTCTCACCAGCCATTCATTGAACAGATTTCGCAGCGGGGTAAAATCGTTGTCCATGCCCTCGCTGGCACTGTCCACATTATCGTTGACAGCGATAAAACGCACACCCTTTTGAGGGAACAGCATTTCCGTGTAAAACCCTACCTGCAAGTAGTTTCGCCCTAACCGGCTCATGTCCTTGACGATGACCGTACCCACTTTCCCGGCTTCAATGTCCGCAAGCATGGCTTGAAATCCGGGCCGCTGGAAGTTCGCGCCGGAAAAACCGTCGTCGGTGTACCAGCGCAGATTGGTAAAGCCGTTCTGCTTGGCGTAGGTTTCTAAAATGCGCTTTTGGTTGGATATAGAGTTGCTCTCCCCCTGCAATTCATCTTCATGGGATAATCTCGGATAAAGGGCGGTAATAAGGTTTTGGGTTGTCTGTCTTAACATGGTTTCCTCCGTTTCCGACAGCCAGCCCCACTATTCCGTACTTCGATTGTACCATACAGCGGGGCGGCTTGTATAGCGGCAAAGTGTAAAAGTGCTTCTTTACCGCCCGTCATATTGCCGATTTTTGTGTAGCAGCTTCCGCTTCCAGCACCTTAGCCATTTTGTCGGCTGCGGTTTCCGTGGCACTCTGCTTGAAAAAGCCGGACACCACAAGAACAGAGTTCCCTATGCGGATTTCCGTCACGCAGTCGGCGGGTGCGGTGCTTTTCATGCTGTGTTTGATATGCTCTTTTTTATCGGTCATAGGCAAACTCCTTTCAATCGTTCATCAGCTTTTTCAGCCGTTCCATTTTCTCCTGTGCCTTTTCCCTGCGGAAATTCACGCCGGAGCAGCAGACAGGGGTACACATCTCTGTTACCCGGTCATAAATCCGCTTGTGGGCTGTGTCCGGGGGATTGTTCAGCTCGTCAAGGCTTAGATTGGTCGTGACGATCAGCGGCTTTTCGCTTCGGTAACGACTGTCAATCACATTGTAGACCTGCTCTAAGCCGTACTCTGTTCCACGCTCCATTCCAAAATCATCAAG
>OHRV01000042.1_pt1 | contig 20102 bp, 19 predicted proteins | sample 1578511 | NCBI WGS metagenome assembly OHRV01 (sample SAMEA3879546, study PRJEB24766) | human gut metagenome | biome: human-associated habitat; feature: feces | place: USA | collected 1985/1987
AAGACCGCCGTCCGGCGGTCTTTTTTGTTCCCTCTCCCGCCTGTTAATAAAGCCACAATCGGTTTCCTGAAAAGAAAATCATTCGCCGTCCGTTGCAAAAATCCCGGAACCCCGCCAAAAACTGAATGGTTCAATGTAAAAAAGAAGCAAAAACCATATAAAATATGTGGAAAAATCCGTTCATAGAATGTTAAAAATGTACAATATGGCGCTCAATTTTTATAAAAACTGCTAATTGCGGGCGGAAAGAGTTTCCTGTATACTTTTTTCAGGTAGCCTTGAAGGGATTTTATCCCGTGAGGAAATACCTGCGGGGCATGGCGGTGCCCCGTGCCGTTTCCTGTCAATAGACGGGCGCGGCAAAATTTATCAGCTCCTGTGTCGACGTAGGAGCAAAAATCTGTTAAGGAGAGAAAACAATGGAAGAAAGAAAAGGCTTTGGAACCAATTTCGGGTTCCTGATGGCCGCGGTCGGCTCGGCAGTCGGCCTGGGCAACATCTGGGGCTTCCCCAATAAGATGGGTGCCTCCGGCGGCTTCACGTTCCTCATCATCTATCTGATCCTGGCGGTCCTGTGCGGCTTCATCGTTATGGTGGGCGAGCTGGCCATCGGCCGCAAGACCGGCCACGGCGCCGTGGGCGCGTACAAGGCTCTGTCCAAGAAGTTCAAGTGGATGGGCTGGCTGGGCATCCTGTCCGCCTTCTTCATCCTGTTCTTCTACTGCGCACTGGGCGGCTACTGCATCAAGTACACCGTTCTGAACATCGGCGATCTGTTCGGTGCCGGCTTCGGCTCCAATGGCCTGTCCGGCGGCGAAATTTTCGGCAACTTCCTGGGCAGTCCCGCTGAGGGTATTATCTACGGCCTTATTTTCGTGGCGCTGACCATGCTCATCGTTATGGGTGGCGTCGGCGGCGGCATCGAGAAGGTCTGCTCCGTGGGTATGCCCGCCCTGTTCGTGGCCCTGCTGATCTGCATCATCCGCGCCTGCACCCTGGAGGGTACCGACGTGGCCGTGCAGATCCTGCAGGCGGACGGTTCTCTTGTGGAGGGCGTTGTTAACGGCAGTGCTCTGGACGGTCTGAAGTACATGTTCTCCCCCGGCTGGGCGGCCAATGTCGGCTATTATGTGCCCGCCAAGGCGGTTGTTGATGGCGCGGAGGTTTCCTCCATCATGGTCAATGGCGTGGCACAGGCCATCGTCGCCTACAAGTCCGGCGCTCCCAGCATCTTTAGCGTTGTTTCCACCGCTGGCGGCCAGATGTTCTTCTCCCTGTCTCTGGGCATGGGCGCCATGATCACCTACGGTTCCTACCTGCAGAAGAAGGAGAACCTGCAGAAGAACGCCCTGCTGATCATCATCATGGATACCATGGTGGCGCTGATGGCCGGTCTGTGCGTCATGCCCGCCCGCTTCGCGCTGGATCCCGCCGGCAACATCGGCGGCCCCAAGCTGCTGTTTATCACCATGCAGAACGTGTTCCACTCCATGGGCACACTGGGCCCCATCTTCGGCATCCTGTTCTATCTGCTGGTGGTGTTTGCCGCCATCTCCTCCTCCATCTCCCTGCTGGAGGTCATCGTGGCCCACTTCGTGGATAAGGCCCGTATCGAGGGCAAGGGCGACAAGCGCAAGAAGTACACCCTGATCGCCGCGGCTCTGGTGGGCCTGGGCTGCATCCTGGTCTGCGCCGACTGCCTGGGTTCCAGCGGTATCGCACCGGCCAATATACTGAATATAGCGGAACCCAAGAACTGGGCGGCTGACTGGCTGGACTTCTGGGATGCACTGTCCGAGGGCGTTATGATGCCCCTGGGCGCCCTGCTGATGTGCCTGATGATCGGCTGGGAGGTCGGCCCCGAGTTCGTCAAGGAAGAGGCGGAGCAGTCCGGTCATGCCATGGGCAGCTACGGCTTCTTCAAGGTCTGCGTCAAGTTCATCACCCCGCTGTGCATGGTCCTCATCCTGTACGGCCAGATCAAGGATTTCTTCTTCTAAGTAAATGCAGAACGCCGGAGCAATGCTCCGGCGTTCTTTCTGCCGCAAAAGGCCGGGGCTGAAAGCGCCCGGCCTTTTGTTTACTTAAGCGTAATGCTGTTTTGCAGTACGGCAACGCTGTACAGTAGCAGTACGTCCGCCCCCTCCGGGAATTCCGTCACCCGTGCCAGCGCGTCGGTGGAAATATAGCGGATGTCCACCGCGTATACGGTGCGGTAGCTGCCCGCCAGCAGCGGCACAAGGCTGCTGCCGAAGGAATCCCGGAACACCACCAGCGTCCGGTCGTTGTCCGCCGCCGGGTTTTCGATCCGCAGCAGCGCCTTCGGTCCGCCCAGAAACAGGTCGTAGGGCGCCTTCTCCGCTGCCGTCAGATCATACACGCCGCCGGTGCTGTCCGTCTCATAGTCGTACACCGTGCAGCCATCCAGCAGGGGAGAGGTGATATAGGACAGGACGTCCGTCGTCAGCGGCTCCGCCGTCTTGCCCCAGTAGCTGCCGTGAAATTCGCCCGCCAGCGCGCACAGCGTCTCCTCCGTCGTGTCCGGCACAGGCGCGCCCATGGCCTCCAGTATGGCCTGCGCCACGGCGGAAAGACGCTCCTGCCGCCAGTGGGGATCGGTACGGTAATAGTCCTCCAGCGCCAGCAGCGGCGCGATGTCGATGATCTCCACCGGCAGCCGCTGCGCCAGATAGTCCGCCGTCTCCTGGGCCCCGGCGGGCGTGTAGCCCTCCGGCGTCTCCATAAAAGCGGCCTTATCTGGGATCACGCTCATATATACGTGTTCCGACCCGGAGAAATATGCCTCCAACAGGTGGGAAAACCGTTTTACGGCGAAGTCCAGCGATTTCTCGCTCCACGGTGCGTCGGTGGCGGCGGCATAGCCACGGTACACATATACCTGCGGCGACGTATCCTCCTGCGCCCGCCGGGTGGGAATGGCGGCAGCAGCTATGACCATAGCCGCTGCCGCCAGCAGAAATACGCCTCGCTCTATCCAGCGCTTCACAGGATAGCCTCGTCGTAGACGGGCTGCACGCCGAAGATGCCGTTCAGGTGGGACATAAAGGTGTCCACAAGATCCTCGGCACCGAACACGGACACCACATACTCGCCCACCACGGCCACGGCAACCTTATCGGGGAAGCCGCACATCCACTGCCGCTGCTGGATGTTGTCCCGCAGGGCGGTGGCCAGCGCATCGGCATTATCGGTGCAGTGGTACGCCGCGGCGGTAAAGGTGTTCTGGTTCATCATATGGACCAGCGACGCGGCCTGATCCACCTTGGCCGTCTCCGGCAGGCCGAGGGCACTGTCCACAGCGGCGCGGTCGGTCAGGTCATAGACGCCGGGGGCGTCCTCCTTGCTGTTCGCCTCGGAGTAGTCGCCGCCGCTGGCGGGGAACTTCTCATCATCGGTGTAGGTGCTCCACACCTTTTCCAGCAGGTCAAGAGCGCTGGCAGGCGCGGCGGGCTGGTCGCCCTTGCTGTCGTTCTTCGTGCCGCAGGCGGCGAGACTCAGGGTCAGCACGGCGGCGAGCACAAGGGAAATGATTTTTTTCATCGTGTAGTTTCCTCCTGAAATAGGTTTCTGTCCATTGAGACGGAGCGCGGTGTGATTTGGTTCCATGAAAATTCTGCCGCGCTTACAGCCAGCTCTGGTCAAAGCCGTAGGGCAGCAGCTCCTTCAGCGCGAAGCGCTTGCTCTCGCCCTTTCCGTTCAGGCAGATCACCGTCAGGTCGGGCGCGAACTCCATCATCACCTGCCGGCAGGTGCCGCAGGGCACACAGTGATCCTTGCTGCGGCCGGCGATCACGATGGTGTCGAAGTCCCTGTGTCCCTCGCTGACCGCCTTGACCATGGCCGTCCGTTCGGCGCATATCGTGGCGCCGTAGGCGGCGTTTTCCACGTTGCAGCCGGTAAACACCGTCCCGTCCTTACACAGCAGCGCCGCGCCCACCGGGAAGTGGGAATAGGGCACATAGGAACGCTCCAGCATGGCCACCGCCATATCACAAAGCTGTTTTTCCGTCATGGTGCATCCTCCTTATGGTTTCCGTTTTTTGGTAGTCCTATACGTCAGCTCAACTCCGCTTTGCCGGTGTAGAGCTGATAATACTTGCCCTTCTGCGCCAGCAGCTCCTGATGGTCGCCGCGCTCAATGATGCGTCCGTGCTCCAGCACCAGAATGGCCTGGCTGTTCCGCACGGTGGACAGCCGGTGTGCGATAACGAATACCGTCCGGCCCTCCATCAGCGAGTCCATGCCCTGTTCGATCAGGTTTTCCGTCCGCGTGTCGATGGAGCTGGTGGCCTCGTCCAGGATCAGTACCGGCGGGTCGGATACCGCCGCCCGGGCGATGGCCAGCAGCTGGCGCTCGCCCTGGCTCAGGCTGCCGCCGTCCCCGGTGATGACCGTGTCATACCCCTGGGGCAGGTGGCGGATAAAGCTGTCGGCGTTGGCCAGCTTTGCCGCGGCCCGGACCTCCTCGTCCGTGGCGTCCAGCCGTCCGTAGCGGATGTTGTCGGCGATGGTGCCGGTGAACAGGTGGGTGTCCTGCAATACCATGCCCAGCGAGCGGCGCAGAGAGTCCTTCTGGATGTCCCTCACGTCGATGCCGTCGTAGGTGATGGTGCCCTCCTGTACGTCGTAGAACCGGTTGATGAGGTTGGTGATGGTGGTCTTGCCCGCGCCGGTGGAGCCCACAAAGGCGATCTTCTGCCCCGGCTTGGCAAACAGGGACACGTCGTTCAGTACGGTTTTCTCCCCGTCATAGGAGAAGGTCACATGGTCGAAGCGCACGTCGCCCTTCAGCTCCACCAGCGTGCCGTCAGGCTTTTTCCACGCCCAGCAGCCGGTGCGGCGGTCTGTCTCGGTCAGCGTATCGCCGTGCTTTTCCACCCGGACGATGACGGTCTTGCCCTCGTCCACCTCCGGCTCGGCCTCCATCACGGCGAAGATGCGCTCCGCGCCGGCCACCGCCGCCAGCAGCACGTTCACCTGCTGGCTGATCTGCGAGATGGGCTGGCTCACCTGCTTCACATACAGCAGATACGCGCCCAGGGAGCCCACGTCGAACATTCCGCCGATGGCCAGCAGTCCGCCCACGCAGCAGGTGACGGCATAGTCGATGCGTGACAGGTTGGCCATGGCCGGCATCATGGCGCCGGAGTAGGTCTGGGCCGCCGTGGCGGCGTCCCGATAGCTGTCGTTCAGCCCGGAGAACTGCGCGATGGCCTTGCTCTCGTGGTTGAACACCTTGATGACCTTCTGGCCCTCCACCATCTCCTCGATATAGCCGTTCATGGCGCCCAGCGCCTGCTGTTGTGCCTGAAAGCTCACGCGGCTTCTGCCGCCCACACCCTTGACCACCAGCAGCATCAGCACCAGAAAGGCAAAGGTGATCAGCGTCAGCACCCAGTTCATATACAGCATCATAACAACAATGCCGATAAACGTCAAGGCGCAGGACACCACACTGGCGAAGCTGGAGTTGATCATCTCCGACACGGTGTCCATGTCGTTGGTAAAGCGGCTCATCAGGTCGCCGGACTGGTGGGTGTCGAAGTACCGCAGGGGCAGGTCCTGCAATTTGTCGAACAGATCCTGCCGCATCTGGGCCACCGTCCGCTGGGAGATATGCACCATGATGCGGGCGTAGGCATAGGAGCACAGGCCCGACAGCAGGAACAGTCCCAGCAGCAGCGCCAGCATTTTCAGCAGGCCGGCGAAGTCGCCCACCAGAATATAGTCGTTGATAATAGGCTTGAGCAGATAGCTGCTCATCACCGAGCCCACGGAGCTGATCACCAGGCAGATGAACACCACCACCAGCGCCGCCTTATAGCGCCCGATATAGCGCAGCAGCTTGCTCACCGTGCCTCTGAAGTCCTTGGGCCGCTGGAAGCCGTGTCCCTGGGGCCCGTGGCCGCGCGGTCCGCCGCGTTTTTGTTCAGCCATCGATGCTCACCCCTTCCTGCTGGGAGCGATAGACCTCCCGATAAATGTCGCTCTGCGCCATCAGCTCCTCATGGGTGCCTATGGCGGAGATGTGCCCATCGTCCATCACCAGTATCAGGTCGGCGTCCATAACGGACGCGATCCGCTGGGCGATGATGAGCTTTGTGGTGCCGGGCAGCGCCGCTTTCAGCGCGCCTCGGATCTTCGCGTCCGTGGCGGTGTCCACCGCGCTGGTGGAGTCGTCCAGGATCAGTATCTTCGGCTTCCGCAGCACCGCCCGGGCGATGCACAGCCGCTGCTTCTGCCCGCCGGAGACGTTGGTGCCGCCCTGTTCGATATAGGTGTCGTACCCGTCCGGCATTTTCTCAATAAACTCATCGGCGCAGGCCAGGCGGCAGGCGTCCTCGATCTCCTGATCGCTGGCGTTCTCGTCGCCCCAGCGCAGGTTCTCCCGGATGGTGCCGGAGAACAGCGTGTTCTTCTGCAATACCATGGCGCAGCCGCTGCGCAGCGCCTCCATGGTGTAGTTCTTCACATTGTGGCCGCCCACATACACCGCGCCGCCGTTCACGTCGTACAGCCGGGGGATCATGCTCACCAGCGTGGTCTTGGCGCTGCCGGTGCCGCCCAGGATGCCCACCGTGGCCCCGCTGGGTACGGTGAAGCTCACGTCCTCCAGATTCCAGGCCTCCGCCGTGTCGTGGTACTTGAAATACACATGGTCGAAGCGGATGGAGCCGTCCTCCACCTTCAGCGCCGGGTCGGCCTGCTCGTCGGTGATGCGGGGCTTCTCCTCCAGCACCTCGGCGATGCGCTTGCCGCAGGCGATGGCCCGGGTCAGCATCATCAGCACCACGGATACCATCATCAGCGACATCAGTATCTCACTCACATAGGTAAAGAACGCGATCAGATCGCCGGAGAGCAGCGTGCCCTCCCACACGTAGTGGCCGCCGATCCACATGACCGCCGTGATGGTACCGCCCATCAGGATCATCATCACCGGCATGAACAGCACCACAAAGCCGAAGGCGCGCTCGGCCATGCTTCGCAGCTTCTCACTGCGCTGGGTGAACTTCTCCTTTTCCTGCGCCTCACGCACAAAGGATTTCACCACGCGTATGGCGTTCAGGTCCTCCTGCACCACCAGGTTCAGCTGGTCCGTGGCCCCCTGCAAAGAGGTGAAGAACGGACCTACCCGCTTGATGACGATAACCACCGCGATGATCAGCAGGGGAATGACCACCAGGAACACCTGGCTCAGCCTTATGCTGATGATCAGGGCCATCACCAGTGCCGTCACCAGCATGGTGGGGGCGCGGACCAGCATACGCATCCCCATAAATGTGGTCATCTGTACCGAGGCCACGTCGTTGGTCAGCCGCGTCACCAGACTGGCGGTGGAGAAGCGCTCGATGTTGGCAAAGGAGAAGCGCTGTACCTGCTCGTACTCCGCCTTCCGCAGCGCCGCGCCGAAGCCCATGGACGCCTTGGCGGCCAAAGCCGCCGCGCCCACGCCGCAGCCCAGCGCCAGCAGCGCCATAATGACCATTTTCAGCCCCGCCATCAGGATATAGCCCCTGTCTCCGTTGGCGATGCCGATATCCACGATGTCGCTCATCACCTGGGGCAGCGTCAGCTCCAGCACCGCCTCTCCGGCGGAGCAGGCGATGGCAAACAGCATCAGCAGGCGGTAGCCCTTGGTATAGGGCGCCAATTTTTTTATCATGCTTCCTCCTCCTCGTCGGTCAGGTTCCGCCCCGCCCGCAGCAGAAACGCGGTGAACTGCGCCTTTTCCTCCTGCGTGAAGCCGCGCTCCAGCCGTTCGTTCACCTGGTGCAGCACGGTCTGGAAATCGTCATGGAACCGCTGGCCCTCCTCTGTCAGTGCCAGAATGCGGCACCGTCCGTCCGTGGCGCTGACGGTGCGGTATACCAGCCCCTTCTCCTCCAGCCGGTCCACGATACCGTTCACCGTGCTGGGCTTGATCATCAGATGGCGCTCCAGTGTTTTCTGGTTCACGCTGCCCTCCGCGTCGTGCAGGAACATCAGCGTCCGGCACTGCATGGGCGATACGTCGTAGCGCTTCAGCATCCGCCCCATCAGCTTATGCACCTGGTGATCGCAGTAGCCGAACAGCGCGCCGAAGTGCGCCGGGTGCTCGTCAAAGCAGAATTTCATGGCGGTCCTCCTTCTTTGCTTTTGAATTTTTAGTATACAAACTATTAGTGTGCTAAATGGTAGCACCAATATTTTTTGTTGTCAATAGGGAAGAGGGGCGGCTCTGTAAACGATCTGTGAACGGCGGGCGCGCTTTGTGAATGATTTGTTAATTCTTTATCAAGCCTGTTGACTTCCGCCCCGGATGCGTGTATGATACGCTCATCCGAAAGGATACCCACCCATTGTATTTCTCTCTCCTTTTACTGAAAAAAAGGCGGCGCTGAAGCGCCGCCTTTTTTCATCTCTGCCCTTGTCAACAGAGGGTATAATAAAAGCAAAAGCGAAACAGGCGGCAAAAAACAGTTGCCATCGCGGAAGAATTGTAGTAGAATATATCTCACGAACTTGTCCTCCGCCGTGAGCTGCGGGGCCGGTCTCGCGCAATGGATACCCACGAATCATGTCAGGCGGGGAACCGAGCAGCATTAAGAGGGATCATCCATGTGCCGCGAGGGTGCCGGCCCTGTGGCTCACGGCGGAGGACTCGTTTATTTTGTTTGTCAGCAGGGAGGTGTGCCCATGTACCAGGCGCTGTACCGCAAATACCGGCCCAAGACCTTTTCCGAGGTGGTGGGCCAGCAGCACATCACCGATACGCTCCAGCGCCAGGTGGCCGACGGTCAGGTGGGCCACGCCTACCTGTTCACCGGTACCCGCGGCACCGGCAAGACCACCTGTGCCCGTATTCTGGCCAAGGCCGTCAACTGTCAGCACCCCATTGACGGCGCGCCCTGCAACCAGTGCGCCGCCTGCCGCGGCATTGACGACGGCTCACTGCTGGATGTGACGGAGCTGGACGCCGCCTCCAACGGCAGCGTCAACGACGCCCGCAGCCTGCGGGAGGAGGCCGTCTACCCGCCGGCGGTGCTGCAAAAGCGCGTCTACATCATCGATGAGGTGCATATGCTCTCCCGCGATGCTTTCAACGCCCTGCTGAAGATCATGGAGGAGCCGCCCGCCCACCTGCTGTTTATTCTGGCCACCACCGAGATCCAGAAGGTCCCGGCTACCATACTCTCCCGCTGCCAGCGGTTCAACTTCAAGCGCATCCTGCCCCACGATATGGAGCAGCAGCTGCTGAAGGTGGCGAAGGCCGAAGCCATCGACCTGACCCCGGACGGGGCGGACCTGCTGGCCCGCATGGCCAACGGTGCCCTGCGCGACGCACTCAGCCTGCTGGACCAGTGCCGTGCCGCCGGCGCGGTCGTGGACGGCCGCAGCGTGCTGGACACGCTGGGACTGGCCGGCAGTACCCAGACGGTGCAGCTCATGCGCCTGCTCCTGGCGCGTCAGGGGGGCGACGCTTTGGCGCTGCTGGACCAGCTGTACCGGGGCGGCAAGGATGTGGGTGCGCTGCTGGGCGAGCTCAGCGATCTCTGCCGGGACATGACCGTTCTGGCCGCCGCGCCGGAGGGCGGCGCCGCCCTGCTGGGCGGCCTGTATGACCGCAAGACCCTCTCTGAACTGACGGCGGAGGTCCCCATGCGCCGCCTGCTCTATATGACCGATACCATCCAGCGCACCGCCGCGGCCCTGCCTCGGAGTATCCGCCAGCGAACGGACGCCGAGCTGTGCCTGCTGCGTCTGTGCGACGAGAGCCTTTCCAACGACACGGAGGCTCTGGCGGACCGCGTCTCCGCCCTGGAGGACGCCTTGAAGAAGGGCGTCGTCCCGGCGGAAAGACCCGCCGCCCGTCCGGCGGCCGCGCCGACTCCGCCGCCCCGGCGTGAAGTGTCTCCGATCCCGCAGGAGACATCTCCCGCACCGGTACCCACGCCGGCCCCCACGGCCCCCGCACCCGCAACGCCTGTGCCGGAGAGCGCCCCGGCGGCTCCCGCCGCCGGCGGTGACAGCCAGGTCTGGGCCGCGCTTATCGAGCACTACAAGGGGCCCCTGACCATCCCCGACCGGGTGTGGCTGAACCAGGCGACAGGTACGCTGGAGGGGGATGTGCTCACCGTTTCCTGTGCCAACGATCTGGTGAAGCAGCAGCTCAGCCGCAAGGCCATCGAGGACGTGCTCTGCGGCGTCACCAGCCGCCATGTGGGCCGTCCCATCCGGGTGCAGTTCACCGTAGGCGGCGGCCCCGCCGCGCCCGTGCGGCGCGCCCCGGCCCGCCCCGCGCCCCGGCCCACGCCCGCCCCGTCGGCGGACGACTATGAGCGCCCGCCCCTGCCGGAGGAGGCGCCGCCCGCCCCGCCGGACCTGCCGCCCTGGGAGGTGCCGGCTCCCCACAGGGACAAGCTGGACGAGTTGGTGGAAAACGCCAAACAGCTGGACAATTTTCGCATCAAATAAGCCGACAGTTCATGCTGAGCGCACCGGTGTCTCACATGGAGCACACCAATGTTACACAAAGAGCGCATCGGTATTACACATGGGTAAACCGATGCTGCACATAAGATGTCCGATAGTTTACACTGGCAAAATGAACAGATCGATATAAAGGAGAAACGAATATGGCAAAGGGATACAGCGCCCGCAGGGGCTTTACCGGCGGTGCCGGGATGATGCAGCAGCAGGCGCAGATGCAGCAAAAACTGCTGAAAATGCAGCAGGATATGGCAAAAGCGCAGGAAGAAGTTGAAAAAACGGAGTTCACCGCCTCTGTGGGCGGCGGTGCCGTCACCGCCGTGGTCACCGGCAAAAAGGAGCTGACCAAGCTGACCATCAAGCCCGATGTCATCGACCCAGAGGACGCGGAAATGTTGCAGGATCTGGTCATTTCTGCGGTAAATGAGGCACTTCGGCAGGCAGATGATGCCATGAACAGCTCCATGAGCTCGCTCACCGGCGGGCTGAACATCCCCGGCCTGGGCCTGTAAACCGTGATAGAAAAGCGCCCGCCCTGCATAACGCAGGGCGGGTGCTTTTCGCGCAAAAAGGACAAAATATTCGGATATTTCGCGCGATATATTGACACATTCGACAAGGCGGTGTATTCTGTGTATGTAGAAATTTTGTTAAATTTCTGCTTATCATATGGATAAAAAACGGGAGAAATACATCATGGAAAACGAAAAAAACGAGATGAAAAAGAAACCGGGAAAGGTGCTGCCGTGGTTGGCCGCTGTGCTGCTGGTGGCGGCCCTGGCAGCGCGGGCGGCGGTGCCCGTGCCCGCGGGTCTGTTTACGCAGATCTGGAACATCGGCACACAGCTGATCATACTGTTTTCCGGGTTGGTGCTGTTTTCGGCGGCGGCCAGAGCCGTATTTCAGAGAGTGTCGCCCAGCAGCAACCACGGCAAGACCGTGTTCACGCTGGCGGACAGCGCTATCCGATATCTGCTGATCATCGTGGGGCTGCTGTGGGCGCTGTCTATCGTGGGCGTGGATGTGCGGGCGCTGCTGGCCGGCGCCGGCGTGCTGGCGCTGATCATCGGCTTCGGTGCGGAGAGCTTGATCGCCGACGTGATCACCGGTACATTCATGCTGTTTGAGCACCAGTACGAGGTGGGTGACATCATCGTGGTGGGCGACTTCCGCGGCACGGTCACACAAATCGGCATCCGTACCACGCAGATCATGGACTCCGGCGGAAACGTGAAGATCATCAACAACTCCGATATCCGCAGTCTGATCAACCGATCCAACGACCTGTCCTTCGCCGTGTGCGACATGGCGGTCCCCTATGACAAGGAGAGTCTGGCGCGGGCGGAGAAGGTGCTGGGCGAGGTACTGCCGAAGCTGCACCGGGAGCACCCCGACCTGTTCAGCAAGGCCCCGGCCTATCTGGGTGTGCAGACGCTGGACTATGAAAATCGCGCCGTTGTGCTGCGGGTGGCGGGGGAGACGCACGAGGAGAACATTTACAAGGCGCAGCGCCTGCTGAACCGCACGCTGTTCATGGCCTTTGAGGAGGAGGGGCTCTCCTGCCCCGTCCACAGGGTGGAGCTGGATCGGGAGTAAGCCATGAACGACAAGGAATTTTCACCGGCACCCGCGGAATTTTCTCCGCCGAGGCCGGAGTTCTCCGCGCCGCCGCGGGAGTGGGCCGCGCCGGGGAACGAGATATCCCGCGACGACACCGCGCCGCCGCAGAAGAAGCGCCGCAGTCTTCCGGCCATGCTGGTGGCCGGGGCCGCGGCGGTGACCATCGGCCTGTCGTGCTGGGGCGCCGCCGTGACGGACAACACGCCCCGCGCCGCGCTGACGGCGGAGCAGTGCGCCTATCTGGACGCGGTCAGCGAGGCGCTGCTGGAGGAGGACATCCCCGGTCTGGAGGCGCTGGCGCTGGATCCCATGATGCGGCAGCTCTGCGAGGAGGTCATAGAACCGTATTACTACGACGTGCTGCTGCCCTACGACGCTTCCTACAGCGATATGGTGCGCGAGGACGAGCTTTATACCTACTACCAGGACATCGATTATGACGGGAAAACGCTGGGTGCCATTAATGATGCGGTGGATATCTTTAAGCTGGGGAGAAACCTGCACGAATGCAAAAACAAGTGGGTACAGCAAGTATGAGAGTGGAGATCCCTCTGTTGATTGGGATGATACGACATGGCGGTATACTCAAAGGCACGGTGACGAATTTACTTACCATTGGCTTGACTGTGACAGCAGGGCGGAGGGCCTTAACAATCTGGAATTCTCTACATACACATGGAACTGGACATATGAGGACGGAGTAAAATGGCCCACGGATATCCATGGTGTCAGACAGTATCGGGCGGCCTATACGCAGGGCGTCTGCAAAAGCGTATGGATCAGTGAGGGAAACGCTGTGTATGTCGTCGATGACTACCGGGACGGCATGATATATGGGAGCGTATGTCTGGAAAACGGCAAGGTCACCCTCCGCACCGGCGACGGGCGCTATGAGACGACATTTCCCGTTGTCAACGGGAGGGCGCAGCCGGGAACGGATGTAGAGGTCGAAATGCGATCCGATGAAAACGGCAATGTCTACGCATCGGCGCTGCTCTGGCATACGCCGGACGGGGAGACGCTTCGGATAGGGCTGCAAACGCACTGGGGGCAATCTGCCGATGCGTCCAATGCGGAAGAGCTGTATCATATTATCGTGCTGGAGCGTATGAGCACTAGGATGATCCCAATAGACTGCTCGGAGGCTTCGCCGGACCAAACGGGCCAATAAAAAATATTCCCTTAGGCCAACTGGCCTAAGGGAATATTTTTTATCCGAAATAGGCCACCAGCAGATCCGTGACCACGCCGTAGCTCTTGCTGCCGTCCATATCGCCGTTACTCTTGAGGAAGCCGTCATACACGGTGTCCGAGACCTTTGAGACGACGCCGCGGAACTGCGCCCAGTAGGCGTTATCCGCCCGCAGGTCGGCCACCACCGTGTCCGGCAGGGCGTCCCGTATGACCTGCCACGCCTCCCGGTCGGCGCTGTACAGGGCGTTGGACAGATACCCGAACCCCGTCAGCCAGCCGGAGTAGCGGTACCCCGCGTCCTCTGACCGGACAGCGGCCAGTATGCCGATGAAATTGCACTCTTCCTCCGCCGTGATGCCCCGCTGGTGCGCCAGCTCATGGCATACAGTGGCCGGCAGAAAGGCCGCCGGACTGTCCATGTTGACGTTCGGCTCGCCGGTGAAGGGGAAGTAGAACCCGGTGAAGCGCAGGGCACTCAGCGCCCGGGAGCAGCCGAAGCCCTTGGCACCGCCCGTTTCCGCCCGCAGGAACGGGAACTCGCCGCAGAGCACATCCAGCGCGGAGGCGCTCCGGTTCAGCACCGCCTGCCGGTCCAGCGTGCAGACACCGCTTTCATCTCTGGGGACGTCATCGGCGCAGGCGGCCAGATTGCCGGCAAAATAGGCCGTTACCTCTGCCAGCGTCTCCGCCGTGGAAGGCCGGGCATGGATGCCGCTTTTCTCCTGGAAGCCGTCGGTATTGTACCCGATGCCCCAGGTGAGGCAAAAGCCGGCGTACACCGTCAGCACGGCGCAGAGGGCGGTGAGCGTCAGGCGCAGGGCCATGCCCCAACGGCGGCCCCGCGCGGCGATGATGCGCCGGGGCACATTGGCCAGCCACAGTATGGCGCAGAACACCGCCGTCAATATCAGGACCTCACCTACGGAGAGCGTCAACCTCCCACACAGCCGCCCCAGCCACTGCTCCGCCGGCAGCACGGCGCCGTACCACAGCCAGTTCATGGCGGCGCGGCTGGTGCGCAGGGCGAAATACGCGGCAAAGAACACCGCCAGCGCAATACACCAGCGGCACAGGGCGCGGCGGCTCATAGGGGCAGGGCCCTGCCGGTGAAGCACATGACGCAGTGGGCGCGGACGATGACCTTGCCGGTCTCGTCGGTCATCTCGGCGGAACAGAAGGCCAGCTTGCCGCCCAGGCGGTCCACCTTGCCCACGGCGGTCAGGGTGCTGCTGGCGGCAGCGGCGGACAGATAATCGATGGTGGCGTTCACGGTGACTACCATCTCCTGCCGCAGCGTCATAATGGCCATGCCCATGGCCACATCGCACAGCGAGAACAGGATGCCGCCGTGGGCGCCGCCCCAGCGGTTCAGACTTTCGGTGTGCATGGGCAGCGTCACGGTGGCGGTGCCGTCGTCCAGGTCGGTGGTCCGCATAAAGTTGTGGGCGAGAAACGGCTCCTGGTCGTTGCCGAAGACCATCAGCTTATCGTAGAGGTCTTTTGTCATGGGGGGGTGCTCCTTTCGAAGAAAAGGCAGGCGGGCTGCGTGCCCGCCTGCCTGCCATATCACGCGGGATCTTTGGGTTCGGGCGCGGGCGTGTCCTCCGGCGGGGAATCCTTGGCCCGACCCACATAGGCGTAGGCCTCGGTGGGCATATTCCGCTTCCGCAGCCGGCGGTCCATCAGGAATTTCAGCAGTTCCTGTATGCAGGCGAACACCGGCACGCCGATGAACATACCCAGCACGCCGGCGAAGCCGCCGCCCACCAGGATGGCCACGATGACCCAGAAGCTGGAGATGCCCGTGGCGTCGCCCAGAATTTTGGGGCCCAGGATGTTGCCGTCAAATTGCTGGAGGATCACGATGAAGATCACGAACACCAGACATTGCCTGGGGCTGACCAGCAGGATCAGGAATGCCGACGGCACCGCACCCAGGAAAGGGCCGAAGAAGGGGATCACGTTGGTCACGCCCACCACCACGCTGACCAGCGGCGTGTAGGGCATTTTCAGGATGGAGCAGCAGATAAAGCACAAGATGCCGATGATGAGGGAGTCCAGCAGCTTGCCGCGGACAAAGCCGGAGAAGATGGCGTTCACCCGCCGCGTGCCGCGCATGACCGCGTCGGCTTTGTCCTCCGATAGCGCGGCGTATACGGCCTTGCAGCAGCGGGCCAGGCTTTTCTCCTTCATACCCATCAGGTAGATGGACACGATAATGCCCACGATCAGGTCAAGGGCAAAGCCCACTGCCCCGCGGATGCCGCTCCAGATACCGTTGGTCAGCGGCACAATGGCCTTCTGGGCCCAGGGCAGCACCTTGTCGGTCAAAAAGGCCATGCCGTCGGTATAGCGCTCGGTGATGAGCCCCGCCAGCCAGACACCGATCCCACTGTCGCTCTCCAGCAGGTCGTTGGCCCAGCGATAGACCTTGCGGTAGTAGGACTCGGCGTTGTTGATGAGGGTGGTCACGCTGTCCACCACCTGGGGCACCAGCACGCTCATCAGCAGATACAGCAGGAAGATGACCACGGCCTCGGTCAACAGGATGCTCACCAGCCGCAGCGCGCCCGACGGCTGCTTCAGCTCTTTTTTGAAGAGCTTTTTCCACAGCGCCGCAATGGCCCGTTCCAGCCAGGACATGATGGGCGTCAGCAGATAGGCGATGGCGAAGCCATACAGCACCGGTGCTAGGATGGATGCCAGCTTGGACACGAACTGCTGCAGCGTTCCCGCCTGATAGAAGGTGTCGTAGAACACCAGAACGGCACATACGGTCAAAAAGGCCGTCAGCCCCCATTTGAAATACTGCGTTCGCTTCATGGCAGGACCTCCCACTGCTGTTTTTTCTATCATACCCGTATGCGCGGCGTTTTGCAACAATTTTCGCACACAAACACCCGCGGCGGAATGTGTATTGCAATCCCGCCGCAACTGTGGTATCATACTCGGACAACCCCGCGCAAAATGCGAGAATTACGATGGTATGGAAGGGTGTCCCTATGAAAAAGCTCTTGTTTATCGTCAATCCCCGTGCGGGAAAGACAAAATCCCGCGCCCCGCTGTTTGATGCCGTGGCGCAGTTCTCCCGTGCCGGCTATCTGGTACGGGTCTATATCACCGAGGCGGGCGGCCAAGCCCGCGATATCACCGCACGGTGGGGCGGACAGTACGACATGGTGGTCTGTGCCGGCGGCGACGGCACGCTGAACGAGACGCTGTCCGGGCTTATGCAGCTGGAGCAGCGGCCCCTGCTGGGCTATCTGCCCTGCGGCAGCACCAACGACTTTGCCATGAGCCTGCATCTTCACACCATGCTGCCCGCGGCGGCGGAGGCGGCCGCCACCGGCACGCCCTGCCCCCTGGACGTGGGGCGGCATAACGACCGCTATTTCGCCTATGTGGCCTCCTTTGGGGCCTTTACCCGGTCCTCCTACTCCGCCACCCAGGCGGCCAAGAATGCCCTGGGCCATTTTGCCTACATTCTGGAGGGGTTGGGTGATCTGGACTCCCTGCGGCCCTACCGCTGTGCGGTGGAAGCCGATGGTGAGCGCTTTGAGGGGGAGTTCATTTTCGGCGCCGTGTGTAATTCCACCTCCCTGGGCGGCCTGGTGAAGCTGGATCCCTCCCGTGTACGGATGGACGACGGAAAATTCGAACTGCTGCTGCTCCGTATGCCAAAGACGGCACTGGATCTGCAGAACCTCATTACCGCCATGACCCGTATGCAGTACGACTATCCCGGTGTGATACTGCGCCATGTCCGGCGCGTTACCCTGACTACCGAGGAGAACCTCCCCTGGTCCCTGGACGGTGAATACTGCCCCAGTGCGCCCCGCGTGGAGATCGAAAACCTCCCCGCTGCCATCCAGCTGGTCCGCTGAGGCCGAAACAAGTTGAAAAGACCCGCCATCGGCGGGTCTTTTTCTATACACGCTGCAATTGTGCGGTGAAAATATACGGATCGCGATCAGAAGGACACCATCTCCGGGTCCGGCTTGGTGGTGGCGGCGATGGAGGTGACGTACAGCACGGGGCCTTCGCCCTGATAGGCGTCACAGGTCTCCTTCTTCACTGTGGCGTGTATCTTCACCCACTGCTTGTCCTTATACTGCTCCAGCCCTTCGCCGCGGCACACCAGGGCCAGGAACTGCATATCCTTGTCGCAGCAGACCATGGCGAACCGGCCGGGGCAGTGGACGCCCTTGAACTTTTTGGAGTGGCACATCAGCGCCTTGAAGGAAACCCCCACGCCCTCGTAGCGTCCCGGGTTGTCCATCATGTCCACATACCAGATGCCGTAGTCCTCGTCCGGCACCTCCAGCTTGCCGCTGCTGAGATCGAAGGGGGACATCTCCGGCGTGACGTACTCCTCGCTGGTGCCGTCCTCGTTTTCCAGGTAGATATCCGCCCGGCGGTTGGCCATCCGCAGGTTGCGGCTGCGAAGCTGGGCGCGCAGCTGCTCATTGCAGCGGTTGAAGATCAGCATATCGCAGTTGGTGATCTTCTCCATCATCAGCTGCCCCATGTTCTTCAGATACATCTCAAAGGTGGTGGCGTCCACCAGGCACATGATCTGATAGAGTATCCAGTTGGCGGGCAGCCCCTCGCGGTACAGCTTCTCCATGCTCCACATACCGTTGTACTCCACGATGACTTGCTTGGGCCGGTACTGCTTTTCCAGCTTCTTCAGAAAGTCCGGTGTCAGTTGGTCCTCGTCCTCCACGGTATAGGTGAATACGTTGCCCAGTACCTTGGGATCATAGCCGTTCTCACCCTCCTCGCAGCACAGCAGCAGCGTCCGGTCCTCGGCGGCGAAGCCGTCCCGCAGGATGCCGTTGATGAACTCGGTCTTACCGGCGTCCAGAAATCCGGCAATAAGATAAACAGGAATATCCATGTCAGCCACTCCTTACAGTCCGAACAGCTGAGAGAGCTTATCCTCTTTCAGCTGGGAGCCGATCACACAGATACGGCCGGTGTAGTCCGCCGGACCGCGCCGCACCTGGTGCTCCTCGGGCACAAAGTCATAGTGCAGCCACTGGCCGCCGTCGGCGGCAGCCACGATACCCTTGGCCCGCAGGATCGCGCCGTATTCGCCGCTGTCCAGCGCCGTCAGGATGTGCTCCAGCTCCGCTTCGGAGTAGGCCTTCACCGTCTCCGTGCCCCAGCTGGTGAATACCTCGTCGGCGTGATGATGGTGATGGTGGCAGCCGCAGTGGGGATCATCGCATTCCTCGCCGTCGTGGTGATGGTGGTGATGATCGTGGTCATGCTCGTCCTCATCGTGGTGATGATGGCAGCAGTGCTCATGGTCGTCGTCATCGTCATCATCATGGTCATGGTGATGGCAGCAATGGTCATGATCGTGCTCATCCTCGTCATGGTGGTGATGGTGGTGCTCATGCTCGTGCTCCGCCTCATCCGCCTCGTGCTCGGCGCGCATATGCGCCAGCAGCTCGTCCGCCAGAGAGACCTTTTCGATGGCGCTGAGGATGGTCATGCCGTCCAGCTGGTCCCAGGGTGTGGTGAGAATGGCGGCATTGGGGTTCTTCTCCCGCAGCAGCGCCACGGCGGCCTCCAGCTTCTCCTGGCTCAGCCGCTGGGTGCGGGAGAGGATGATGGTACCGGCGGACTCGATCTGGTTGTTGTAGAACTCGCCGAAGTTCTTCATGTATATCTTGACCTTGGTGGCGTCCGCTACGGTCACAAAGCTGTTCAGCTTCATGTCCGGTACGTCCTTCACGGTGTTCTCCACCGCCACGATCACGTCGCTGAGCTTGCCCACGCCGCTGGGCTCGATGAGGATGCGGTCAGGGTGGAACTGCTCATGTACGTCCTTCAGCGCCTTGTTGAAGTCGCCCACCAGAGAGCAGCAGATGCACCCGGAGGACATTTCACTGATCTGCACGCCGGAGTCCTTCAGGAACCCACCGTCAATGCTGATCTCGCCGAACTCGTTTTCGATCAGTACCAGCTTCTCGCCGGGGAAGGCCTCGGCCAGCAGTTTCTTGATAAGGGTCGTTTTGCCTGCGCCCAAAAATCCGGAAACGATGTCGATCTTTGTCATAGTAAAAACCTTCTTTTCTCTGCCGCCCGCTGCGGCGTAAATTTTGTTCCGAGCCCCGCGTTCACCGTTCAGAGGACGAAAAAAGGGGGCGAGAACGTTTTTCACCTATATAATATCCCATTTTTTGAAAAATGCAAGTCCTGCCGTTAAATACCGCGCGGCGGGCACAAGATGCTCGCAGCGCTTTTGTCATTCGCCGATCCGATTCAGGATCAGCTGGCTCAGCGATGCGGCCAGGGCCCGGTCATACCGCCGCGTTTCCACGGTGCCGTCCATCTGTCCGTCCTCATCCGCCCGGCCGCTTTCGTTGTGGCCGCCGTTCAGGTCATCTTTGGCGCTGCCGGTGTCCGTGCCGTTGGTGTCCGGCTGTGTGGTGATGCTGCCGTTGGGTGTGGTGTCCGGCGCGGCGCCGTTTGCCTTGTCGTCTGCCGCGCCGCAGGCCGCCAGCGTCACCGCCAGCATCACTGCCGCCGCCAGTGCAGCGAGTCGATCTGTCATATCTTTTTCCTCCTTTTCCCATATGCGCCGGCTGGCCCGCGCAAAACACGCGCACATGCGCGGGGAACAGCCGCCGCCAAACGTAGGTTTTGCCGCGGGCGGTTTTATAGCCCCGACACTTTTTGCCTTTTGCATCATTTATATTATATGATGTGTTGGCGTCATTCCTGTTTCCGCCTTTGTTGCGTATCTCTTCTATAGATTCTTTTACAAACGAATCCATTCT
>OHRV01000053.1_pt1 | contig 18554 bp, 21 predicted proteins | sample 1578511 | NCBI WGS metagenome assembly OHRV01 (sample SAMEA3879546, study PRJEB24766) | human gut metagenome | biome: human-associated habitat; feature: feces | place: USA | collected 1985/1987
GCTGGACACAAAACTACGGTTACATCGTGGAAACCGAGCATTACCGCTACTGCCTGCGCTGCAATCCGTCCCCCGGAGATTATAACTGCTACTGTACGGCCTATGATCTGGATGTCCAGCGGCAGAACATGGCGCGGGAGGAAGCACCTCACATGAATATGGGAGGCATGATATGAGCATGGGAACGGCTTGTGCCAGAGGGCCTCCCACCGTAATAGGTCATTGTAGATCTTTCCGTTGACTTACGGATGGTTGTGTGGTAGTTGTTTGTGCTACCAAAACACGAAAGGAGAAACGCACATGAAAAAGAGAATCATGACCCTGATGGCGGGAATGCTCCTGCTGCTCACGGCCTGTGGGCAGACGGGGAGCAATTCCGCATCGACGATGCTGCCGGTGGCGGCGGTTCGGAGCGCGGCACAGGCCATCGCGCCAACGGAGGACAAGGTGCAGGAAGATGTCGACAGCCTGCCCGCTGAAGAGGATACTGAGGAGGCCGAGCCTGCAGGCGGCGAGGATACTCCGAAACTTGCCAATAGCGCCGAGGCACCTTCTGGCAAGACAGAGGAAGCACCGTCCGCACCCGCTGAAACGGCACCGCCCGCTGCACCGGAGGATACACCTGCTCCCGCACCCACGCCGGCACCTGCACAGAAGCCGGCAGAGAAACAGGGGGAAAAACCTGCGCCTACGCCCGAACCTGCGCCCACGCCGAAGCCCATCGCCAGCGGGAACATCTACTCCATCGCGGAGGCTATCCAAGTGGGCAACGAGTACGCAAGAGCGCAATACGGTGTGACCATCGACACCAGCATGACCGCGGCCAATTCCAGCTTCTTCCCCGGCACGGCGGACAGCGTGGCATGGCTGGCGGAGAATGGCGGACAGGCGGCACTGACCGCCGCCGTAAAGGGCAACGTGGACGCCACCTTCGCCTGCCTCGCCGCCATGGACGGCGCAGAGACGGTCAGCGCGTATGCGCGATTCAACTGCACCGTCCGCTACGACGCGGCATCGGACGAGTACATCGTGGTGGTGCTGTACGGATAAACCAACTGAATACCCGACCAAAAGGCCGACAGCGTATGCTGCCGGCCTTTTGCGTTGGGGGAAAGGAACGCTATGAAGAAAACCATTCCCAAGCTGCTGACACTTGTGTGTCTGCTGGTGGCTGTCATGGGATTGTCCGTTGTGACAGCCCACGCCGTCACGGTCACGGGCACCGTCAGCAGCGGCAACGAGTACCGCTACCACGAGGACAAGACGCCTGTGTCCCAGTGGGGGCCGTACACCAGCAACAAGCTCAAGTATTTCACCCGGAACGACACCGGGGAGACTGTCCCGGCCTACTGTATGGAGCCGGAGGTGCGCTCCGCCAGCGGCGATTTGCAGTATTCCTCCACATCGTGGAGCGACCTGACGTGGAATCAGCGGTATGCCGTGACGCTGGCCATGGCCTACGGCTACGGCGGCAATTACGGCTTCAATATGCACCCGGACTGCGCGCAGCTGGCGACGCAGGCGGTAGTGTGGGAATTTGTGTGCGGCTACCGCAGCCCGGTGTACCCTTACACGCTGTATGACACCACCTGCGCTGACCTGTTCCACTATGCGGGCGACGACGTGGCGGTGGCGTACAACATCATTATTGACCGCATTACGAACCACGGCAAGATCCCCAGCTTTGCGGTGAAGTACCGCAACCAGCTTTCGGACGCTAACGCTATTACGCTGACGTGGGACGGCAGTCAGTATGTGGGTACAGCCACCGATACCAATGGTGTGCTGCCGCAGTACTACTTCAGCACTAATATCAGCGGCGTGACGGTCAATCAGAGCTGGAACACGCTGACCGTGACGGCCACAAAGGACGCCGCAGCGAAGCTGAACGGTTATATCAGCAGCGACTACGGCTACGCACTGGATGTGGAGGGCACGGAGGCTGTGCTGCTGGAACCCAGCAACGGCAGCAATTATCAGGCTTGTGCCGCGCTGACCTCATTGCCCGACCCGGTGTGGGCGTACATTCATTTCGAGGTCAATATTGTGGAGGAAAGGGGCAGCCTGACCATTAACAAGGTGGATGCGACAGGCGCACCTCTCGCTGGTGCGGAGCTGCTGCTGGAGACTTCCACAGACGGTAAGCCGTGGACGGAGAGGGGTAAAATTACCACCGACAGTACAGGCGTCGCCAAGTGGGAGAATCTTAAAACCGGTGTGCAGTACCGCGTGACGGAAACCAAAGCTCCCGCAGGGTACACGCTGCTGACTGAGCCGCTGTTCACGGGAGCATTGGACAGCGGCAACCGTGATGTCACCATCACCGCCTGCAACAATGCGGGATTTGCCCTGCCGTTTACAGGCGGCACGGGATTTACAACCTATTTCCTGTTTGCAGTACTCGCAGCATTTGCGGGTGTTTATTTTTGCAAAAAAATCGAAATGAAGGAGAACACCAAATGAAAAAGATCCATCGCGTATGGGCCATGCTCTTGGTCGCTATCATGGCTCTGAGCCTCATCACCACGGCATTTGCCGAGCCGACCATTGACACCAGCAAAAAAACGTCCCTGAGCATCTACAAATACGATATCACCACGGCCAACAGCGACGGCGCGTGGGATGCTGAGTCCTACGCTTCTACCGGCCTACATGATGCCGCCGTCGTGGATAAGTTGGCAAAATACGCCATTCAGGGCGTAGAGTTCACATATCTCCGCGTGGCCGACATCACCATGAACAGTGAAGTGTTGGACGGTCAGCGTCAGGTGGGCGTGCTATATGGCTTCGACAACAGTGATCGAAGCACCGCCGTTTTGTCTGCCATTGGCCTGACCGCTTCCGATGCTCACAAGACTAAGGGTGATGTCAATTACTTCACCAGCGATGCTCTGAACAACAAGCTGGCCACCGCGCTGACTGCCAATGCCACCACTGTTAAGAACGCGCTGGAAACCGCCGTGAAGAACGGCGGCGTGGCTATGCCCGAAACGGATGCCACCGGCCACACTTCTGCTTCCATTGTGGAGCAGGGCTTGTATCTGGTGGTAGAGACCAGAGTCCCTGAAAACGTGACCTCCACCTGCAATCCCTTCTTCGTGTCCCTGCCCATGACCACCGTGGACGGTGCGGCATGGAACTACGATGTCACCGTCTACCCCAAGAACCAGACCGGTAACCCTACGTTGGAGAAGACTGTGCGCGAAGCAAAGAACTCCACCGGCAAGAACACCGGCAGCCTGACCGACATCACCGATGGGTACGCTCACACTGCCACCGCCTCCGTGGGCGACACGGTGGATTATCAGATCATCAGCACCCTGCCCGCCATCACCTCCAAGGCATCAGCTCTGAGCGAATACACCTATGTGGACACACTGAGCAGGGGCATTCGCTACAACAAGAACGATGTGGTCATTGAGTTCTTTAAGGACGCTGGCTGCACCGACAAGATCGCCACCTGGGCGGTGAACTCCGGCAAATTTACCGTGGGTTACGATGATACCGCCAACACCATGACCATCCGCATGACCGATACCGGCCTGAGTGAGATCAATGAGGCGGCCACCGTGTATACCAACAGCGTCAAGCGCGGGTATAGCGACTGCACCATGCGTATCACCTACGCTGCCACCCTGACCGCCGATGCCAAGATGGGAGATACCGACAACCCCAATGAGGTCGTGCTGACGTGGCGCAGAACGAACAACACCTACTTTGATACCCTCAAGGACTGCTGTCATGTGTATACATACGGCATCGACGTTCTCAAGCAGTTCAGCGATAACGGCGGCAACCTGCGGAACGTGAAGTTCCGGCTGCATAACGATACAGACGACTGCTATATCATCGCAGACCTGAAGGATGGCATCTACTACGCCAAGGGTATCACCAGCAAAAAGTCTGATGCCACGACCTTTATCCCCAACAGCAGCGGCCACATCGTGGTCAAAGGGCTGGAGGACGATGCTTACAGCCTGACCGAAATTGCTACCGACAAGGGCTATGTGCTGCTGAAGGACGCGGTCAAGATCGTTATCAAGACCGCTGAGAGCGGCCAGTGCGAGAAGTGCGGTGCCAAACTGCTGACCGCCTCCGCCACCGTCAACGGCAAGGACGTTACCATGACCGACGGCAACGCCATTGTGCCGCTGACTGTGGTCAACAACCCCGGTTTCGACCTGCCCAAGACCGGCGGCTACGGCACGTGGATGTTTACTATCGGTGGTGTGGCACTGTTGGGCGCGGCGGCTTTCATCGTGATCCGCAGCCGTAAGCACAAGAACGAGCAGTGAAACGCTGGCTACTGGCGGCGGCTTGCGGTATTGCAGCGCTGGGGCTGATGCTTTATCCTCTGGCGGGAGAACTTCTGAGCGAAAGGTATCATTCGGACATAGAAACCACCTACACCGCAGCTATCGCGGACACCGATGACGTCGAGTTGACTGCCCAGCGGGAAGCCGCGCAGCAGTACAACGCCATGCTGTCCGGCGCAGCCATTACCGAGGGAGGGGCTTCTGCCCCTCCCTTGGCCTATGCCCAGCAGCTTACCGTGGGCGGTGTCATGTGCTACATCGATATTCCCAAGATCGGCGTATATCTGCCAGTGCAGCACGGTACGGATGCGGACACGCTGGAGCGTGCCGTGGGTCATGTGGTAGGAACGTCCTTGCCGGTAGGCGGCAGCAGCACCCATGCGGTGCTGTCGGCACACAGCGGCATGGCGAGCTCCAAGCTGTTTTCGGACATTGACCAGCTTACAGAGGGCGATACATTTTATATCCATGTGCTGGGTGATACGCTGGCATACAGGGTAGACGCCATCAATACGGTATTACCCACGGACACACATCTGCTCCAAATTGAGGATGGCAAGGACTATGTAACGTTGGTGACCTGCACCCCGTTCGGGGTCAATACCCACCGATTGATAGTGCGAGGGTATCGTGTGCCGTATGTGCCGGAACAGGAAGCGACTGCCGCCGCAGAAAAACCAGCGGCATCCTCGTGGACGCAGCATTATTTCACCGGTCTAAGTATCGGTCTTGGTGTGGTGGCCGTGGTCGGCGGCGGTTACTTTTTAGTGAGGAGGTTTCACCATGCGTAAGACATCTCTTGTGCTGGCGATGCTGCTGACTGTGGCGGGTATCTGCGTCATGCTGTGGCCGGTGTTTACGGGGCATAAGCTGCAAGCCGACACAGACGCTGCCGTGCAGAGCTTCCTCGAAGAACAAAAGTCGGAGCAGCAATACCTTGAACTGCTGGCGGCTCTACAGGAGTACAACCGACAGCTTTACACTGAAAAGCAGTGTAATCTTACCGATCTTGAAGCCTGTGAGGAGCCTGCCGCCGACTTGACTGCCTACGGCATCGAAGATGAGATTATAGGCGTCTTAGAGATACCCGCTATGGAGCTGACCATGCCTGTCTATCTGGGCGCGTCCGACGCTCACCTTGCCGCAGGCGCGACGGTGCTGGGCAACACCTCCGCGCCCATCGGTGGGGATAACACCAACTGCGTCATTGCCGGACACCGGGGCTGGCGCGGTGCGGACTACTTCCGGCATATCGACCGCTTGCGGGTGGGCGATGCTGTTACGCTGACAAACCTGTGGGAAACGCTGACCTATACCGTGGCCGACACTCAGATCATCCAGCCCCACGAGGTAGAGAAAATCAAAATCCAGCAAGGGCGCGATCTGCTGACGCTGCTGACCTGCCACCCCTACGCCAGTGGTGGGCGACAGCGATATGTGGTGTACTGCGAGAGAACGGAGGTGAGATAACTATAAGCATTTTCGGCAAGGTGACCTTCGTAGGGGACGACGATATCTTCTACGACGATGCAGACGCCTTCCTGGACTGCATCCGGGAGGAGCTTCCCTACCGTGATACCACAGGGTTTCGCTATGAAGTCCTGACAGACGATCCCGCTGTCCGCAAGGCCGCAGATGACATCCTGTTTGACTTTCTTGGTGAGGAAAACCCCTGTGAGCTGGAAGACTACACACAGACGATGGGAGGAATTTAGTATGAACGTAAATCGGGAGCTGCTGGCGTTCCTGCGGAAGCAGTACCCTGTGGGTACACGCATCCGGCTGGACTCCATGCAGGATCCGTATGCACCGGTGGAGGCTGGCACGACGGGGAAACTGGACTATATCGACGACGCCGGGCAGTTCCATATGAAATGGGACAACGGACGGACGCTGGCGCTCATCCCCGGCGTGGACAGCTTTACCGTTTTACCGCCCGAGCTCAGCATGACGAAGCTATATATGCCGCTTACCGCCGAGCTTTATGAGCCGGATGTGTATGGCAATATGCAGGAAGAACCGGAGCTGCTGACTGGACACGACCTGACCGCGTATGAGGATCATATCCGCAGCGCACTGGTGAAGTATCGGATGCCGGAGGAGGTCAACCGCGGCATCATGCACTGGTATGACGCGGCGGACAGTGTGAACGACAAGGTGCGCTCCGTTACCTTCAGCGTGGAGCGGCGAAACGGCAAGCTGTGGGGTATCGCGGAATGTCAGATCAGCGGCGAGTTGTCGGCGGCAGAGCTGACCACGCTGAAGGAATATATTGAAGGACAGGCGTCGGACGGCTGGGGCGAGGGCTTCGAGCAACATGAGATTGCCGTTGGACGTGGCAGCGAGCTGTATGTGCATCTGTGGCAGGATCACGGTTGGAACGTCCAGACGGAGCAGGAACGCTTCCGCGCCCACTTTGATAAGCTGCCGGAGATATGCTTCTCGCTGCTGCCGGGCACGGGACAGCTTATCTGCATCAAACGCGGCGAAAGCGGGTACTACCCCAGCGATTGGTCTACCGGTGACGCCCACGAGAACCGCCGTATCGCGGATGAGCAGAACAGAAAGAGGGGCGTGACGCCTGCACAGGAGGAGGCTATGAAGATCGGCAGCATGTGCGGCTGGGATGTACCCGGTGCAGACCCGGACAACTGTGAGGACATCGTACAGCGCCGTGGGGGGATGGAGCTTGGATAAAAAGATTATCTCCATATACATGGGCAATCCCGACAACAGCAATCACGCGGAGCTGGAGCTGCCCGCCACGCCATGGGAAATGGTGGATGCCATGGACAGGCTGCGTCTGTCAGCGGGACAAGAACCCTATTGGCAGGTGGAGGACATGGGCCGATATGAATTTCTCGCCCCACATCTTGATGGGTACGATTTGTACCAGTTCAACGCACTGGCGGAGAAGCTCCGTACATTCAGCGATGTGGATGCCGTGGCCTTTGAGGGCTTAGTGCAGATGGAGCTTGACAAGCTATGGCAGAACAACGGTGGTGATCTGACGCTCCGGCGAGTACTGGATCTGGCATACAGCGTGGATTGCTGCCATGTGGTGCCGGGGATCACGGACGATGCAGCACTGGGACAGTTCTACGTGGAGAACGATTTTCTCCCGGATTTGGCAACCGTGCCGGACAGCGTATTGGAAATGCTGGACTACGAGAAGATCGGCAGATCGATGCGGGAGGGTGAGGGCGGCGTACTTACGCCCCACGGCTATGTGATGCAGGAGTCCGAGCTGCGGCAGGCCCCGTCCAACTTGGGCAGGCCGCCACGAAAGCCGCCGTATATGATCTATTTCCTCTGCGTCAGCGATGCCCGCGCCGTACAGCTGTACCTGCCCGCAAAGCAGACGGAGCTGGACGCCGTGCTGGATTGCCTGGAGGTAGACAACTGGCAGGAGGTGCGGCTGGAGGAGTGCGATGCCGCCATGCCGGAGATGTGGCGCTTCACGGATATGGCCTATGACGGCATGGAGCAGATCAACCGATTTGCACGGTGCCTGGAGGAACTGGACAGAAATAACGAACTGATAAAGTTCAAGGCTGTGGCCGGTCAGCTGGACATCAGAAGCCTGGACGATGCGCTTGCACTGGCAGAGCATCTGAGCGAATATGCCCTTGAGCCGGGGCTCCATTCTCTGGAGGAATTGGCGAGGGAGGAGCTCTCCGTCATCGTGAGCGATCCGGATCGTGACCTGCTGACGCGGCATCTGAACATGGAGGCCTACGGCGCAGCGCTGTTATGGCGGGATAAGGGAGTTTTCAGTGACTACGGCTATATCTGCCGCCCGGACGGACAGCCGCTGCAAGTACCGCGGCAAGGCGTGGACATGACCATGCAGTAAAATTTAACAACAATGGGACCGCTTTCCGAAAAGGGACGGCGATCCCTCTTTTGCGTCCTTTTCGGTGAACGGTCACCGGAAGGGAGTGCAAGAATGACGAAGGAAACCGTCGCCCTGTACCTGGAAAATGGATTTAAGGGGCGCAGAAATGTGATCAGCAGCCGGGAATTGGAGCGTGTGCTGGGCATCAGCGGGAACGAGCTGCGGCGGCGCGTCAACCGTCTGCGGCAGGACACCGTACCTATCGCGGCAGACCAGCGGGGCTACTACTTCGCGGAAACGGCGGCGGAGGTCTATGATACCATCCGCGGCTTGCAGAAAATGCGCAGCGGACTGGACGCGGCTATCTCCGGGCTGGAGCGTGCGTTGGAGAAATTTGATGCGTGACAGCCTGATAAAGCTCATGCCTTGGATGGGCGGTAAGGGACAGCTTATGTGGGCCATACAGATGCTCCTGCCCATCCATTATAAAACACTGGTGGATGTGTTTGGCGGCAGCGGTATCATCACGCTGAATACCGCCGTGCCGAAGGGGTGCCTGCAAATATATAACGACCTGAACCACGACCTGTATAACCTGCTTTTCTGCGTCAAGCACCGCCCTATGGCCCTGACGAAAGAACTGAGCTTTCTCCCCATCAATGCCCGTGATGAGTTTGATGTGCTGCGCAGACAGCTGCAGGGTGAGGACTTCACACAGCTGTATCTGGATGAGGAGCTGCAGCTGGCAGAGCAGATGTTTCCACCGCCGGAGGCGGAGGAGGTCAAGCGACTGCTGCAAAGCCGTGCGGAGCTGTCGAATGTGCGCCGCGCCGCCGCTATCTACAAGCTGCAGCGATACAGCTATAACGGCAACGGTGACAGCTATGGTGTGAGCTCCTGCGATATACAGCGATTCTTTCGGGATATTTGGGAGTGTTCTCACCGCCTGAAGGATGTGGTGCTGGAAAATAAGGATTTCGAGAGCATCATCACCGCCCATAATGACCCGCAGACCACGGTCTACTGTGACCCGCCCTATTATGAGGCGGAGCGTTACGCGGTGGAGTTTCCCCGCAGTGACCATCAACGGCTCCATGACGTACTGGCGCAGCACAGGGGCTTCGCCATGGTGTCCTATAACAACTGCGACTATATTCGCAGGCTCTACGAGGACTTTTTCATTTATGAAGTGGAGCGTCCCAACAGCCAATCCAAGAAGAAAAATGACATATACCGGGAATACATCATGACCAACTATGACCCTCGTGTTTTTGCATCGCAGATGACGATATTTGGCGATTACAGCAGCGATGGGAAGATATGCCGACTGGTGCATATCCCGGAACGACCTTTGAGAAATTGAGGAGGATCTATCATGAAGAACGAAATGACACTGGACAAGACCGGCCTGACCATCCCCGGTAGTGAGTTGGCAGAATGCGGCATGGCGGGCGTAGATCTGTCTGCCCAGATGACGCACAGCCTTCTGCTGCTTATGCCTCGTGAGATGACAGCGTTACAAACGGCAGACGCACTGTCCGGACTGTTTGACGCGGCATCGCAGCTTGTGTCTGCCCTGCTGGACGCCTGTCGTATGCCCTGCTGCAAGAACTGCGATTCGGACGTGAGGGAATTCGACCTCGATGCCGTGCCTGCGCCAATCCGAAAGCTGCTGCTGGATAGCGGCTGCTGCCCGGCCCTGCTGGAATGCTATCTGGAGGGAGGAGATGTGGTCTATGCTGCCGAATGAGGCAAGGGACAGGGGCGAGCTGGAGCTGTGGCGTGCTAATTTCCGCACCAACTGTGCCTGTGCCGGGGCGATAGAGCTGGCGATCCATCGGGACTTTGACGGAATGCATCTCAAGGACGGCTGCGCCAAAAGCGTCATTGACCAGTACGGCTATAGGCGCGTAGGCTATGTGCTGGCCAACACCTTGCAGCTGCACGCCTATGACGGACGCTACCATGAGACCAATAAGAGATGGAGCAGCACCATCTTCGTGCCCGAGGACGGTGGACACCGCCATACCTTCCTCATTGGCAGCCATCCCGCTGTGCTGGACGGCTTCGTCAGTGACTACCGTGTGGAGCTGGAGCAGCTCCAAGCGAATAGCAATCAGGCGATGTCCATGGGCGAAATGACGATGTGAAGGAGGAAGCTATGAGATATGTGAAACGTGCAGTGCTGGTCTGCGGCGCAGCGGCACTGCTCTGCTGGCTGTTTTCCGTGGCGGCTTACGCCACCGGCAGCGGCGATGTTGCCGGTGCGGTGGAAAGTACATGGGCGGCGGCATCAGGGCAGATCAAGACCGTTGTCAACAATGTGGTATTTCCTGCCATTGATATGATCCTCGCCATTTTCTTCTTTGTGAAGCTGGGTACCGGATACTTTGATTACCGAAAGACGGGACAGTTTGAATGGACTGCACCGGCCATCCTGTTCGCGTGTCTGGTTTTTACCCTGACCGCACCGCTGTACATCTGGGGCATCGTGGGTGTGTGACTGTGCCTATGTTCAATTTTCGGTTGGCTTTTTGCGGAAAGCGTGGTAAAATAACATGGAAATGACAGAGAAAAGAGGTGGCACGATGCAGTATACGCTGATGCACAAGAACATCGCAGTCCTCGATATGGAGCTGGATGAGGTGACAAGTTCTATCCAGCGGATCGACGCGGTGTATCGTTCGGAGCATCTTCCTGTGGCAACAGCCTCAAGGCGGGACGGTGTGGATCGTGCCGCGCTCAATGCATGGTGGATCGACCGCTGCATTCCCGCCAGCCGCTCCGGTGTGCGAAAGGCACTGGAAACACTGGAGTTGCCAAATACGCAGGTGCTGCTGACGCGCTGCTTCGGTTTGAGCCTTTCAGATCAGTACTGGGTCAGACCCCATGGCAGCGACCTCCGGTGGGAGCGCATCAACTTCTTTGAAAATCCCTTCTCGGAGGATATCGGTGATGTGCTCTTAGGCAAAGCCAAAGAAACGGTAGGTTTTGATTTCAGCTCCCCGGATAATACGTCTGATGGCTACCTGAAAAAACGGTGGAAGATCATAGACGGAAAACGGTGCCTGCTGAAGGCAGGTAGTAACCCCTTTATGCAGCAGCCGTTCAACGAGGTAATCGCATCACTGGTGGCGGAGAAACTGGGTATCTCCCACGTGCCCTATACGCTGCTGTGGGATGATGACATGCCCTACAGTGTCTGTGAGGATTTCGTTACGCCGGACACGGAGCTTGTCAGCGCGTGGCGCGTGATGCAGTCCATGAGGAAAGACAACAACACATCGGTCTACCGCCACTATCTGAACTGCTGCGAGGCGTTGGGTGTGGAGGGTATGGAACACGCGGTGGATCAGATGATCGTGCTGGACTACCTTATCGCCAACGAGGACAGGCATCAGAACAACTTCGGACTACTCCGCAGTGCAGATACACTGGAATGGTTGGGCGCCGCACCTATCTTCGATAGCGGCTCCTCCTTGGGGTACGATAAGCTGACACCCCAGATCCTCTCCGCCCGTGCCATTGAGTGTAAACCATTCAAAAAGACGCACCATGAACAGCTCAAGCTGGTGACCTCCTTCGGCTGGATCGACTTTGATAGGCTGAGGGGCGTTGAGCAGGATATCCGGGATATCTTGGATCAGGCCGGTGAGTATGTGGACGAGAGCCGTAAGGCTGCGATCATCTCTGCATTTTCCTCCCGGCTTGGACAGCTGATGGTCTTGGCGAAGGTGCAGCGGCAGGAGGATGACGTGGCACAGGATGTGGAACAGGACAGGGCGCAGGACTACGGCTTTAAGATGGAGCTGTGACCTGCAACATAATACGATAACAGGAAGCACTCTGCTGACGGCAGAGTGCTTCCTGCGTTTATGGAGGTGAGAGCTTATTTTTATCTGGGACTTTGTAGCCGATACGGTGCTGGGTCAGATCGTGGACTGGTTCTACGGTCAGATCGTGGGCTTTCTCGGCAATTTCTTTTCGGAGATGGGCAACATGGGCGCCGAGCTCTTTGCCATGAGCTGGGTACAGAGCGTGGTGTTGTTTTTCTCCTATCTGGGCTGGGCGCTGTTTGCCATAGGGCTGGTGGTAGCCTGCTTCGAGTGCGGCGTGGAGTATTCCGGCGGACGCGGCAATGTCAAGGAAACGGCTTTGAATGCCATAAAGGGTTTTCTGGCGGCCTCTCTTTTTACGCAGGTACCGGTGCGTTTGTATGAGCTGGCGGTATCGCTGCAGGCCGACCTGACGGCAGGCATCACCGGCTTTGGGACGACCAGCATCGGGGACGCGGCAAAAGCGGCGCTGGAGGATTTCAACGCCGTGGAGAGTCTGACATCTTCCGGGCAAATCATTTTGCGGGGCTTTGGCCCGGTGACCAGCGGACTTATGGTCATCTTCTGCCTTGCGCTGATGGCCTACGCGGTCATAAAGGTCTTCTTCGCCAACCTTAAGCGCGGCGGTATTTTACTCATTCAGATTGCGGTGGGCAGTCTGTATATGTTCTCTGTACCGCGCGGCTATGGCGACGGATTCATACAGTGGTGCAAGCAGGTCGTGGGACTGTGTCTCACGGCTTTTTTGCAGGCCACCATCCTTGTAGCTGGCTTGATGGTGTTTAAGGATCACGCGCTGCTGGGCCTGGGGTTGATGCTCTCTGCCGGAGAGATCCCCCGTATCGCCGGTGCGTTCGGGCTGGATACCACCACGCGGGCCAATATCTCCTCGGCTGTCTACACAGCGCAGAGCGCGGTCAGTATGGCGCGGACGGTGGTGGCCGCGGCGAAATGAGAGTTATCACCATGGGAAGTCTTTTCGATGGAATAGGAGGCTTCCCTCTGGCGGCCATCCATAACGGCGTTGTGCCCCTGTGGGCCAGTGAGATCGAGGCTTTCCCCATCCGCGTTACAGCGGAGCGTCTACCGGGGATGCTGCACTACGGGGATATCACGAAGCTGCGTGGGGACGAGCTGCCGCCCGTGGACATTATCTGCGGCGGCAGCCCCTGTCAGGACTTGTCCGTGGCTGGAGCGAGGGCGGGACTTGCCGGTGAGCGTTCCGGCCTATTTATGGAACAAATTAGGATCATAAAGGAGATGCGAGATGCAGATGTTTTACGAGGACGAACAGGTATCCATGTTCGCCCCCGATTCATGTGCTGGGAAAATGTCCCCGGCGCATTCTCCAGCGGGCAGCAAAAGGGAGATGACTTCCGGGTCGTCCTGGAAGAAACACTCGGAATTGGTGTATCAGGAATTCATGTTCCTGAAAATCACCCTTGGGGATGGCGATATTCTGGGGCAGCCATATTGGGAGATTTTGTCTCCCTATGTTGGCGAGTCCTCGACGCTCAATACTGGGGTGTGCCCCAGAGCCGTAAGAGGATCTTCCTTGTGGCAGATCTTGGAGCCCCATCCTCAGCGCAAATACTATTTGAGCCGGAAAGCCTGCCTGGGCATTCTCCGTAGAGCACGGAAGCGCGGGAAGGAGTTGCCTGCAACGCTGAAATTGGCGTTGGAAATGCAGAGCGGCCTGCGGATGATCGATTTGGTGATATTGGCGCAGATGGGGCTTATCAAGGCGTACCATATCAACCAGAGGAACGAGGGTATCGATCTGGGCGATACGGCGGGGGCGCTGATGGCGACCTCCAATTTGCAGATGCAGACATTCGTGGCCGGCACATCGGTGGCTTTTGCGGCAAACCAGCGGGATGAAGTCCGTGATCTGGGCGATAAAGCCGGCGCGTTGGGTGCGCAGCCGGGGATGAAGCAGCAGACGTTTGTCGCCGGCTTCTCCGCTGGTGCAGGAGCCAGTGCGGGCGGCATCGGTTACCGCGAGGGCGTCGCACCGACACTGAAGGCCGGCGGCAGCGGAAACAGTATGCCAACCGTCCTGTGCATCAACGATCAGGGCGGCGAGCGCATGGACGTGACGGTAGATAAAACCGCCACGCTTCGGGCGCAGATGGACAACCACCAGCCGCTGATATTTGAGAGCCACGGTATGGACGCTCGCTATCGACAGATGGGCAGTGTGGCTCCGGCCATGTCGGCACGCTGCGGCACCGGCGGTAACAATGTACCGCTTGTGGGGGAGCAGGTTTACTGCCTTGCGGGGAATACGATAGACCGCGAGCCGGAGAACGGCGGCAATGGCATCGGGTATCAGGAGAATGTGGCCTACACACTGACCGGCTTTGACCGGCACGCGGTATTCCGCCGCCAGCGTGTGGATGCATTTACCACCGACGAGATCGCCGGTACCCAGAGCGCCCGGCAGAGCAAGGACGCCACTGACCTGATACTCCATACCTGCGAACTGATGGGCGACAAGGATCTGCCCATTCTACTCATCCGCCGCCTGACACCCTTGGAATGTGAGAGATTGCAGGGCTTTCCCGACGGCTGGACGGATATCCCCGGCGCATCTGACAGCGCACGATATAAGGCGCTGGGCAACAGCGTAGCCATCCCCTGCGTGGATTTCGTGATGAAGTGTATGGCGGACGCCATACGGGGAAGCGATTAAACATAACTTGTCCATTGTGCTTTATTTGCGCCTGCTTCTTCGTTGTACTTGTCAATAGCTTTCCCACCGCGCTTCGGCTATGCTTTGCTTGCCTCGGAGGGAGGCGGAAAGGAGCACACCATGGAGGAAAAGAAAAACCTCTGCGCGCCCATTCCGCTGTCGCTGCACCAGCGGCTTCGGGCGGAACAGGAGCAGCGTGGACAGACGCTGGCAGACTACATCACGGATATACTCAAAGAACACTTTGAAGGAGGAGCAAAAAACATGGGCAATACTAATCGCACCATCGCCTTTCAGGTACCGGAGGAGCTCTTTGACCGGCTGAAGGATTACCTCGCCAAACACGGCTTGAAGCAGAAGGACTTCATTCTCGGTCTCATCGAGCGGGAACTGAACGACGCAGTGGATGCAGAATAACAACATACAGAGCCGCAGGCGTGTGCCTGCGGCTTCGCTTTTTGGAGGAGAACTATGTACCTATACCCAGAAAATCTGACAGCTCACCCGATGCTGTGGCTGTGGACGCTGCGGGACGTGGCGTTCATCGGCATCGGCCTGCTGCTGTCGGTACTGGCACTGACGCAGACCGGCAGTATCGTCCCGCTGGTAGCCACGGCGGTGCTGGCCTTCCTCTGCATTCGGCACGGCGGCGTCAGCATGCTGGACTTTCTGCGTTACGCCGCAGCGTTCTTCTTTTTCGGACAGCAATACTACGAATGGAGGGAACGAGTATGAGAAAGAAGAAGTCCACGCAGCAGCTGGTGGGCATTGAGAGCGTGACGGACAGCAGCGTGCTGACGGCAGGCGGTGAGTTGACTTTTTACCTTGTGCAGCCTACTAACCTGAACGTGCTGCCGGAGTCGGGTGTCCGCACGAGGGTGACAGCGCTGCTGAATGTGCTGAAGGCCTCGGCAGATATGGAGCTGCTGGCGTTAGACGCTAAGGAGTCCTATCAGGATAACCGTCTCTATTATCGGCGCAGAACAGAGGAGGAAGGCAATCCCGCTATCCGCACTCTGCTGACGCAGGACCGGCGGCATCTGGACGATGTGCAGACCATGATGGCATCTTCTCGCCAGTTCTGCTTTGCCCTGCGGCGCAGAAAGACGGACGGTGCGATCAACCTCGCAACAGTGGAACAGCGGCTGCGGGACAGTGGTTTTACCGTTCGCCGAGTGGAAGGAACGGAACTATTGGAGCTGCTTGCGATTTATTTTGAACAGGACGCCACCCACGAGGTGTTTGACCTCGTAGACGGTGCGCGTTGGCTGACGGCGGAAATGGAGGAAGAAAATGCGGATTTTGAAAGTTGAACCGGGCGAAGTGCCCTATGTAAAGGATATGAAGGATGGGTTGGAGGCGATTCAGCAGGAGGTGCAGGGACTATTCCAGCCGGTATATGTGGAGGATGGCGTGATCCTCTGCTGCAATGAAGAGGGAAAGCTCAATGGCATGAAGCCCAATCGGTGGCTCGAGGATGATATTATCTGCGGGCCGTTTTTCCTGGTGGGGGATGACCACGAGGGCGGCTTCTGCTCTCTGACAGACGAGCAGTTGGATCGGTACACGCAGCGATTTCGGAAGCCGGAGCAGTTTGCCGGCCACGAACCGGAGCTGGAGCCGCGCATGGAATTTTTCTGCTGGTGAGGTGGATGGAATGAAAAAACCGTTTCACAAAAAGGAGATCTCGCCGCAGGAGACATTTATCCGCTCCTTTCTGGATTGCATCGCGCCGGGCGTGGTGAAGTTCGAGGTGGATCACTACATCTTCGGCAATACCTACCGCTGCGTCTGGGCACTGCGGGAATATCCCGCCAGCACCGAATCTCAGGCCATCCTGCGGCACTTGGGCGAAAAAAGCGGCGTGACGCTGCGGATATATTGCCGACAGGTGTCCCCCGGCGAGGAGGACAGGATCATCGACAATGCCAACAAGAAGAACAAGCTGGACGGCTCAGATCCTAACAAGCTGCGGCAGGCAGTGGAGGCCGAAAGCAACCTGCGGGATGTGGCGGAGCTGGTGCATAAGATGCACCGAGAGCATGAGCCGCTGCTCCACTGCGCCGTGTATCTGGAGATGGCGGCGGACAGCGCGGAGCACCTGCGGCAGCTTCAGGCCGATGTGCTGACGGAGCTGGTGCGCTGTAAGCTGAATGTGGACAAGCTGCTCCTGCGGCAGAAGCAGGGCTTTTGCTGCGTCAGCCCCGTAGGCTATAACGCCCTTGGCCGGGAGTTCGAGCGCGTACTGCCCGCTGGCAGCGTGGCCAATCTGTACCCGTTCAACTACTCCGGCAAGACAGATCCCAACGGCTTTTATATCGGCAAGGATAAATACGGCAGCAACATCGTGGTGGATTTCGACCGCCGCGACAGTGATAAGACCTCCGCCAATATCCTCATCCTCGGCAACAGTGGACAGGGCAAGAGCTACCTTATGAAGCTGCTGATCTGCAACCTGCTGGAAGCGGGTAAGTCCGTGGTCTCACTGGACGCGGAGCATGAGCTGGAGGAACTTTGCGACAAACTGGGTGGCTGCTTTATCGACCTGATGGCCGGCGAGAAGCGTATCAATGTGCTGGAGGTGCGGTACTGGAATGAGGACACGGAGGCGGACGAGTCCGCGCCGGGGGCTTTCCGCAAGTCCACACTGCTGGCGCGGCACATCTCCTTCTTAAAGGACTTCTTCCGTGCCTACAAGGACTTCTCCGATCCGCAGTTGGATACCATTGAGATCATGCTGTCCAAGATGTACCGTAAATGGGGCATCTCAGAGGAAACGGACTTCCACCAGCTCAAGTCGGGGGACTACCCCGTCCTATCCGACCTGTATGCGCTCATCAATAATGAACTGGTGAATTACAGGAACGGCAGCCTGTACACGCGGGAGCTGTTGCAGGAGGTGCTGCTGGGGCTGCACTCCCTGTGTGTGGGTGCGGACGCGCCGTTCTTCAACGGGCACACCAACATCTCCGACGATAGGTTTCTGGTATTCGGTGTAGGCGGCGTACTGACGGCGGCCAAGAGCCTGCGGAACGCCCTGCTGTTCAATGTGCTGGCGTATATGTCGGACAGGCTCCTGACAGCGGGCAACACGGTGGCGGCACTGGACGAGCTGTACCTGTGGTTGTCCAACCCCATCGCCATCGAGTACATCCGCAACTGCCTGAAGCGTGTGCGAAAGCGCGACTCCGCCCTGATGATGGCCTCGCAGAACTTGGAGGACTTCGACCAGGAGGGTGTGCGGGAGATGACAAAACCGCTGTTCGCCATCCCGCCCCACCAGTTCCTGTTCAACCCCGGCTCTATCGGAAGGCGGTTCTACATGGATATGCTGCAGCTGGACGAGGCAGAGTTCGAGCTCATTCAGCACGCACGCCGCGGCGAATGCCTGTTCAAGTGCGGCATGGAACGGTATCATCTGGAGGTGAAAGCGCCGCCCCACAAAGCCGCACTGTTTGGCACGGCTGGAGGGCGGTGAGAAGATATGTCCTTTGAGAGAGATACCGACTATACCGCGTCCATCCTCGAGATAGGGTCGGGGCAATTCATCACGGAGGGTGCAGATGGCCGCTTATGTCTTGGAGACAAGGAAGCGCGGCTGCTACTCTACGATGAGACCGATGCAGAGAACACACTGCTTATGCTAAATGAGGAACGTGATGGGTGTTATGCGCTGGTGGATGAAATGTCTCTGGAATACGAAAATGGTGAAGCGGTAAATGAGAGGCCAGACGAAGGACTGACAATGTAGGCCAGTTGCCCTTGCTAAGATTGCGGATATCCATCATAGGTGAGTTCGTCGGAGAATTTCTTGAAGTCAAAATCCGGTTTGTGCATGCCGCGCTCAAACATGAGGACAATGACACACC
>OHRV01000063.1_pt1 | contig 17384 bp, 4 predicted proteins | sample 1578511 | NCBI WGS metagenome assembly OHRV01 (sample SAMEA3879546, study PRJEB24766) | human gut metagenome | biome: human-associated habitat; feature: feces | place: USA | collected 1985/1987
CCAGCCACTATGTTTGCGACCCGACGCGCACGCGCAAACTGTTGCTGAACCAGCGCGAGCTGGATTCACTCTACGGCCGCATCAACCGAGAAGGTTACACCGTGGTTGCACTCTCCCTCTACTGGAAGAACGCCTGGTGTAAAGTGAAGATCGGCGTGGCGAAAGGTAAGAAACAGCACGACAAACGTACCGATGTGAAAGAGCGCGAATGGCAGCTCGATAAAGCACGCATCATGAAAAACGCGGGCCGCTAAGTGCTCGCCCGCGCTGCCCTCTCACCCCGGGAGAGGGCACCAACTCCCCGCCCTACCGCTCCCGCAGCGCCTCATTAAGTTTATTCAACGGTTTGATCAGATAATCCATCACCGATTTTTGCCCGGTTTTAATCTCCACGTTGGCGATCATCCCTGGCAGGATTGGGAAACTTTTGCCGCTACGGTTCTTCAGCTCCGCGCTCTGCGTGCGGACATAAACACGGTAGTAAAACTGATCGCGGCGCACTTCATCCTGCAAGGTATCCGGCGAGACTACTTCGACAGTGCCTTTCAAATCACCATAGATGGAAGAGTCATAGGCCGTCACCTTCACCGTCGCCGGTAAACCGGGACGAATATAGGCGATATCACGCGGGTTGATGCGCGTCTCCACCAGCAGTTGATCCTCCAGCGGTACAATCTCCATCAGCTTGCCGCCCGGCTGCACCACCCCGCCAACGGTGTTGATCTGCACATCTTTCACGATCCCGCGCACCGGTGAGTTAAGCACCGCGCGATCCAGCTGATCCGCTTTGCCCGCCATCACCTGTAGCTGCGCATCAAGATCGGCATTATTTTTCACCTGCTCTTCGCGGGCGCGCACCGCAAACTGGTTACGCGCCTCGTCGATTTTTCCCTTCAGCTCCGTCGCCTGGCGTTGCAGGCGGATCACCTCGACATCGCTCGCCGCGCCCTTTGCCACCAGCGGCTGCGTCATGCGCAGCTCCGACATCACCAGCTGATGCGTTTTTTGCAGATTCGCCACCGTCTCGTTGAGGTTGCGCCGCCGCGACTCATACAGCTGCCGCTCGCGGGCGACCAGATCCGGTTCGCGCATCGACTCAGCACTAAAACGCAGCGGCTCGCCGGTCAGCTCCGAGCGCAGACGTTCGCTGGAGGCGCGCAGTGCCCGCACCCGCGCCGCCGCTTCGCCATAGTTAGACTGAAAACGGGTCGGATCGAGCCGCGCCAGCATCTGCCCGCGCTCCACAATATCGCCCTCTTTCACCATCAGGGCGCTGACAATCCCGCCATCAAGGCTTTCAATCACCTGCGCATGAGTCGAGGGGGTGATTTTGCCGGTGCCGACCGTTACCTCATCAAGAATGGCAAACGTCGCCCAGGCAATAAACACCACCAGGCCAAGCAGCGTCAGCCAGATCACCGACGAGTAGAAGCGCCCCTGACGCGCCAGCTCATCCTGCATTGAGAGTTGACTCATTTCCCGCTCCTCAGACGATGGACGCCACGTTACTGTTGCGCGCCGCCTGTTTCAGCAGCGTATCGCGCGGCCCATCGGCCACCACTTTGCCGTTCTCCATCACCACAATCCGATCCACTAAGTTGAGCAGCGCCGGGCGATGAGTGACCAGCACCAGTGTGCGCCCGGTAAGCCACTGCTGCAGCTGGCGGATCACCCACGCTTCCAGTTGCTCATCCATAGAGGCCGTTGGTTCATCCAGCAGCACAATTTGCGGATTGCGCACAATCAAACGGCTCAGCAGCACCATCTGCCGCTGCCCGCCGGAAAGCCCGCGTCCGCCCTCATTAATCAGCCGATCGAGGCTGGCAGCATCCTGCTGGACAAGGTTGATCGCTCCGCTGATGCGCAGCGCCTGAATAAGCTCCGCCTCGGTAGCATGCGGATGCCCAAGCATCAGGTTCTGGCGCAGCGTACCGAAGAAGAGGCGCGAATCCTGCGACAGATAACCCACCTGGCGACGCACGTCGGTCGGATCGATATGCGCCATATCGACGCCATCAATAATCACTTTCCCTTTGCTGGCCTGCGCCTGGCCGGAGAGCAGTTTTAACAACGTTGATTTCCCGGCGCCGGTCTTGCCGAGGATCGCCACCCGTTCGCCCGGTTTGATCTCCAGTTCATTAATATTGATCGCCACATCGCCCTTCTCTTCATCATAGCTGTACTGCATCTGCTGCAACTGAAAATGACCGGCCAGTACCGGGCAGTGCGCCATCTTCTTATCTGCCTCTTTATCGAGGGGCTTTTTCAGCAGATCGTTAAGGCCGCTCATCGCCGATTTGGCATGCTGCCAGCGGGAGAAGACCATAGTGAGCTGCATCAGCGGCGCAATGGTGCGTGACGAGAGCAAGCTACAGGCCACCAGCGTCCCGGTAGTAATTTCGCCATCGATCACCAGAAAACAGCCAAACACCAGCATCCCGGCATAGGTGATCTGCTGCACCGTCGAGGCCCAGCCGCTCAGCCGTGCGCCCCATACGCGCTGCTTCATGCCAACATTGGCTCCCACGGCGTGGGTGTTTTCCCACTGCCGCTGGAAGTAGGGCTCCGCCTGTAATGCTTTAATGTCCTCCACCCCTTCAATGGACTCCACCAGCACCGCGTTGCGGATCGCACTCTCACGCATCCCGGCTTTCGCCAGCTTGGCCATCGGCCACTGCACCAGCAGCCCGGGGATGATAATCAGCGGAATGGCAACCAGCGGGATGATCACCAGCGGGCCGCCGACCAGCGCCATAATGCCGAGAAACAGCAGCACAAACGGGATATCCATCGCCGCGCCGACGGTAGTAGAGGTAAGTAGTTCGCGCACCTGATCAAGCTCGCGTAGCTGGGAGATAAACGATCCGGTCGATTTGGGCCGCGCATCGTTTTTGATCGCCATCGCGCGGGCGAAAAAGAGCGACGAGACATTGAGGTCGATATGTTTGCCCATAATGTCAGAGACATGGGTACGCGCGAGGCGGATAAAGAACTCCAGCGCTGCCGCCAGCAGGACGCCGAAAAAGAGCACCCACAGTGTCGGCAGGGACTGGGCCGGGATCACCCGGTCATAAACCTGCATCGAGAAAAGAATGCCAGCCAGCGCCAGCACGTTGCCGACCACCGAGGCGAGGGCGATTTCCGTAAGCTTGCGTCCGCTATGGCGGAAGTGCTTCCAGAACCAGTGCGCCTCCCACGGGCGGGTAAAATCATCAATACGCGAATCGCGCCCGCGCGCGGCGATGCCCAGCATCACCACCTCAGGCTTCACGCGGGTGAGCAGCGTTTCCAGCGGCTCTTCGCGCACCAGATCGCCGCCGTTATCGAGCCAGTAGGTTGCCAGCCCGTCGGCATCCAGCGACTCAAGCAGCAGCAGTTCACCGCTCTCCAGTTGCACAATCACCGGCAGGTTTTGCGCATTCCAGCGCATACGGGCGAGCGGCACACTGCGCACCTGCAACCCCATTAATCCACTCAGGCGCTCCAGCTTTGCGCTGAGCGGCAGCGCTTCAAACCAGCGCATCTGTTGGCGCACCGCGGGCGCATCGGCGGGCAGGCCAAAGCGCCCTGCCGCGCGCACCATCACATTAATCCAGCTTTCGGTATCCGGCTCTTGCATTACCACTCCTGTGTTGTGCGCTTACAGCGCGGGCAGGTCATCGCCCACGGTACGACTACGTTCAACCCCCAGCATATCGAGCAGGTTGTCTGCCGCAGCGGCATAGCGCACGGCGGCATCCCAGGCGTCATAGCGCGCGGTAATCGACGCGGTATCTGCCTGGAAGACATCCTGTTCAATACTGAGCAGGTCGTTCAGGCTGCGCTTGCTCAGCCGGTACTCATCGCGGTAGACGCCGCGCGCCCGCCCGGCGCTGTTGGCCTGCGCCTCGCCCGCCTGCTGGCGCAGCTGCGCGCCGGTCAAATCGGCCCACGCCGTGGCCGCCCGCTGGTTAACATCCAGCTTGCTGGCCTCCACCGCCGCCTGCGCATTGGCGCGATCGCCTTGCGCGGCATCGACGCGGGCGCTCACCGCCCCGCCCTGATAGAGCGGGGCATCAACCACCAGTTGTACCTGGTCATCCCAGTAACTGCTTTGATCGTTTTGATAACGCGTGCGCCCCGCCTGCACTGAGAGCGTCGGCCAGTGCTGCGCCTGCGCCTGGCGAATACGCTGCTCTGCCGCCTGCTGTTTTGCCTGCGCGCTGCGCACGCTGTTGTTGCGCTCATAAGGCAGCGCATCGAGGGTGATATTTTGTTTGAGGAGATCTTCAGGCAGGTCGGGCAGGTTATCGGCAACCACGCCGGTCAGCACGCTGAGCGCCGCCTGGGCGGAGCGCATCTGCGCTTCATATTGCGCCAACGTAGCGTTCATTCCGGCGATGCGCGACTGCGCCTGCAGGCCATCGGAAGCCGAGCTTAACCCTGCTTCGGAGCGCAGCGTCGCCATCTCCAGCACGCTCTCCAGCGAGTGGATATTGTTACGCGCCGCCTCAGCCAGCGCCTGGTAGCGCTTGACCTGCAAATAGGCTTGCAGGGTCTGCATCCCTACCTCATTGAGCGTGCTGTAGAGATCGTAGCGCCAGGCATCAGAGAGATTGTGCTGCTCATCGATGCTGCCGCCGGTTTTGCCAAAATCGTAGAGCAACTGGCGTAAGGTGACGCCGCCGGAGCCGTTGTTATTTAATGACCCCGACGAGTCGGTGCGGTGCGAGCGCCCAAGGTTGCCCTGCAAAGAGAGCTGCGGGAACCAGGCGCTCTCCGCTTCGGTTAAATTGGCGTTGCCCACGCGGATCTGTGCGGCCGCCTGGGCAATCTTTGGATTACGGGCAAAGGCGCGCAAAATCGCGTCTTTGATTGTAAGCTGCGCCGCGCGCTGTTCGCTCGGCGCCCTCTGCCAGCGAAAATCCTGCTCTTCGCCGGGTGCTGCTAATAAACTCGTAACGGGCATAACCAACAACAACAAAAACCCTACCGCTCTTTTCATTCATCCACCCCTGGTGCGCCCGTAATGACCTCTTCCTTAATGCGCCTCATCCCTGAGGCGGCAGACCGTCAGACCATATTGACGTGCAGGCCATGCTGGATCAGCACATCGCTGAGGGTATTGGCCTGCGAACTGTTGTGATAAACGTCGAACTGAATGCCATCCACATCGCGCTGCCCGCTGATAGCCCAGGTATCGCTGACGCCATGCTTGAGGTTGATCTCATCCCCGATGCTGCCCTTGATCAGCAGATCATCTTCCGGTTTATCGGTGATACTCAGCGCTTCGTTGACATCCAGCGTGACGCTGTTGCTGCCCGATTTTCCGAGATCAATTATCTCGATATTGCTGACTTTGCTCCCCAGCTCGATCAGGTTCAGCAGCAGGTTGGCACCGTCAAGCACCAACGTATCCGTCCCCGCGCCGCCGTCGATCTGCACAAAGCCGAGCGAAGAGAGGTGAATGGTGTCGTTGCCGCTGCTCCCCTCGACACTTTCGCCGCTTTCACTGGTGCCATCGGCAAGATCGATACTCAGCCCGCCAATGGTGTAGCTCTCGTCGCTTGCCGTGGCGGCAGCCGCCGTCTCCGTCTCTGGCTGACGCGCCGTCTCCACCGTGGCCGTATGCTGCGCATTCAGGCTGTCACTGCTGGTGGAGTCCGACTCTTCGCTCGCACTCGCCGCCAGCAGTGAGAAGCTGTTGGCCTCAGCCATCAGCGACGCGCTGGTGCCTGCCGGTGGTGTGGTGGTCGGGTTGCTGCCGTTAAGGCCAACGTTGAGGTAGGCCAGGTTACCCGCCATATCCGCGGTGTAGAGGTTCACCACCGTATTGAGCGAGAGAATTTTCGCCAGATCGAGGCCAACATCAAGCTGCGTCGACCACTTGCCGTCCGCGCCAACAATCGCCGTCGCCATGGCGGCGTTGAGTAAATTAACGTGAACAATCGCCCCTTGATTGAGATTAGTTGACGCACCGCTGATCGTCAGTTTTGCCGACCCTACCAACCCTAGCAGGACGTTGCCGAGGATACTGGTCAGGTTGGTAATCGGGTTAGTACTGAGCGTCGGCTGGGTCAGTTTCACCTGCACATCGGCTTCCGTGGCGGTGGTGTTGCCTACCCGGTCAGTCACCGAAATGCCCACTTTCGCCGCGCCGCTGCTCAGCCCCTGCAGCAAGGTTTTATTCACCGTCGCCGTCCAGTTGCCGTTCGCATCGACGGTGGCGTTGATTGCCGTGCCGCCAACGGTCACCACCACTTTTGAGCCGCTGACCACCCCGCCAATTTTGCCGCCGATTACCTGACCGTTCGCCGCTTCACTGATGTTCAGATAGCCATCGTTACCGAAGAGCGAAGAGAGAGAAATCGTCGGCAGATTATGGGTGATGACATCCAGCGGGCTGGTAATGTTCGCCACTTTACCGGCGGCGTTGGTCACCGCGACACTCACCGCCTGGGTGCCGTCAGCCAGTGCACTGAGATCGACTTTCGGTACCGTCACGCTCCAGCTGCCGTTCGATGCCACAGTGGTGAGGTAGTTTTTACCGCCAACCGTGACCGTCAGCTGCGAACCGACGGCGTTCTGGCTGGTGCCGGAAATCACCTGCGCGGTGGTGATATCCGCAAGGCTCAGGGCGCCATCACCAAACAGCGAGGTGATCGCCACCGTCGGCAGAGCCTGGATCGCCACGCTGGCGCTCTGCACCACATTGGCGATATTGCCCGCCGCATCCGTCGCGCTGGCAGAAACTTGCAGCGCATTGTTGCCATCCTGCAGGTTTTGCAGCGACACCGCCGGGATCGCCAGCTGCCACTGGCCGTTGGCACCGACGGTGGTGGTGTAGGAGAGCAGACCGACCTTCACGGTGATCTGGGTACCCGCCGCCAGGTTGCTGCTGGTGCCGGAGAGGATCGGGTTGGAGAGCAGATCGTTAAGATCCAGCGTCCCGTTGCCAAACAGTGTGTTGATACCAATCGAAGGCACCGCCTGCACAATGGCGTTCACCAGCTGGCTGCCGGTCGCGGTGTTACCCACAGCATCGGTTACCGTTGCCGTCACGCTCAGGGTGCCATCGGCGATTGAAGCCAGCGCACCGGCAGAGAGTGCCAGCGACCAGCGCCCGTCGGTGACAGGCACCTGATACGCCGTGCCGCCAACATTCACCGTCACCTGCCCGGAGGTCAGCCCGGTAACGGTACCGGAGATAGTCTGCGCCGCCAGCGCTTCACTCTGGTTGAGGAAACCATCGTTGCCAAACAGTGAGGTAATCGCCACCGTCGGCACATTTTTCACGCCGATAATCACCTGGCTACCGGCCGTGGTTGAACTGTTACCGTCCGGCGTGAGCAGCGTAATAGAAGGCGTAAAGGTGCCATCCGCCAGCCCGGCAAGATCCGTCGGCGTCAGGGCAATAGCGAAGGTGCCGTCGGCATTCACGACGCCATTAAACACTTTCGCACCAATCGCCACCTGCACGGTGCTGCCAATCGGCGCACTGCTGGCGACACCGCTAATGGTCTGGTTGACCAGCGAATCGGCCACGTTCAGCAACCCATCACCAAACAGCGTCACATTGTTGAGTACCGGCGCTACCAGGTTGACCTTCAGCCCCGCACTCTGCGACGCCTGGTTACCATACTGATCGGTAGCGGTAATAGTCACGGTTTGCGTACCGCTGCCCAGCCCTTGCAGCGCGGCTTTCACCGCATCCGGCAGGTTCACCGACCAGCGCCCGCTGTTATCGACATTGGTGGTGAAGGCGGTGGCATCGCCAATCTTGATGGTCAGTGCGCGCCCGGCAAGGTTGGTCGCCGTACCGCTCAGCAGGCCGCTGGCGAGTTCAGGAATGCTCAGCACGCCATCGCCAAACAGCGGATCGAGAGAGATAGCTGGCAGGTTATGGCTGACGACATTAAAGCTGGCATCGCTCTTGATGACGTTGCCAAACTTATCGGTCACCGTCACGTTGGCAGTCGCCGTGCCGTCCGGCAGTGTGCTCAGCAGTTCAGCGGGAAGCGCGGCGCTCCAGTTACCCAGCGCATCCACGGTGGCGTTAATCGCCCGGCCGCCGAAGTTCACTACCACGCTTGTGACATTGGCGGCATTGCTCACCGTGCCGGAAAGGGTCTGCGCCACTGTGCTTTCAACAAGGTTAATCACGTTATCACCCGCGATCACCACATCGTTAACCACCGGCAGGTCGGTCAGCGCCAGCCCGACATCCATGGTTTCATAGCGGGTATTGCCATTGGCATCAACCACACTAACTTGCAGTTGCAAGGTATCGGTAATCAGCCCCTGCCAGAGAGAAGGCGGCAGAGAGAAGCTGTAGGAGCCATCCGGCGCTACCGCCAGATCGTTAATGGTGAAGTCGGTACCAATCACCGTCAGCGAGACTTTCGCGCCGCGATAATCGCCACTCACCTTACCGGTGAGCAGCTGTGTGACCAGCGATTCAGCAACGTTAAGGATCCCGTCGTTAAACACCTGATCGATGGCCACGCCGAGACCTTTGTTCAGCGCAACATTGAGCGACAGATTATTGCTGGAGGTGTTACCCGCCGCATCCGTTGAGGAGATGGTGACCACCTGCGGCCCGTCGGTCAGGGTAGTGAGATCGAGCTGCGGGAAGGTGTGGCTCCAGTTACCCTGTTGATCGACCGTGCCGGTCCAGCTCAATGGCCCGAGCTGAATCGTCACGCTGTTGCCCGGCTCGCCCTGCCCCTGTAATACCACGCCAGAAACGGCGTTAACGCTGTTCAGCACCGCCGGAACGCCGAGCGCATCCACCTCCAGCAACGGCGAGGAGGCATCAACGGTGAAGTTCTGTGTGGCGTTCGTCGCGTTGCCCGCCGCATCGCTCAGAGTCGCGGTAATGGTGTAGCTGCCATCCTCCAGCGCCGCCATATCTGATGGCGGCACGTCGACCGACCATGTGCCGTTAGCCACCAGCGCAGTGTAGGTTTTGTCATTCAGCGTGACGGTGACCTGGCTGCCGTTGGCATCCGAGGTGCCGCTGATGGTCTGCGCCACCGCTTTTTCACTGCTGTTGATCACGTCATCGCTGGTGAATTGCGCCATCGCCAGCGTCGGCGCGACGGTATCAACCACCACCGTTTGCGAGGCTGTGGCGCTGGCCTGCGTATCGCTCTGCACCGTCAGGGTGTAGTTACCGTCCGGCAGCGCAGTGCGCGGCACATCCAGCGTCCAGCTGCCATCCGCGTTGACCGTCGCCGTGCCGAGCGTCGTTTGCCCATTCAGGATGGTCAAGGTGGTGCCGTTAAGATTAAAAGCCTGACCGGAGAGTTGCAGCGTACCGCTGCTGAACTCGCTGGCGTTGACATAGTTGTCGCCCGCGACCAGATCCATATTCACTGAGTAGGTTGGCGGCGTGAGATCGATAGTCAGTGTGCCGCCATTAGACGCCGTACCGACGTTGCCCGCTTTATCAATCCCTTCAACGGTAATGGCACCAGCCTGCAGCTGCGCAAGCTCGCCTGGCGTTAACACCAGCTCCCAGCTGCCGTCCGCCTGTACGGTGGTCTCGAAGACGTTTCCACCTGCAAAGGTAACACGCACCGTATCGCCGGTGGCTAAGCCGGTTGAGGTGCCGCCAATCGCCTGGCTGGTCTGGCTTTCAGCAAAATCGAGCAGGTTATCGCCCGCAAACGGCGCAGTCACACTTACCGTCGGCGGGTCGAGCAGCAGCGTGGTGGTGATGCTGGCTGTTCCGACGTTTTGCGCGCCGTCCGTCACGCTGACGGTGACGCTTTGCTGACCGCGCGCCGTAATGGTGCTCCAGTCATCAGCATCCATCGTCAACGTCCACTGGGTGCCGTTTACCGTGGCATCAAAGGTTCGATCGCCGATGGTCACTTTAACCTGCGCGTTAGCAGGGTAAGAGGTTGAGAAGGTACCGCTCAGCGTTGTCCCGGCAGCCGCTTCCGCTGCGCTGACGTAGCCATCAGCGAAGACCGGCGCGGTGATGGTGACCGACGGCGGCGTCAACGCCACCTGGTACTCAACGGTGCTGGTGTTGCTGTTGCCATACTGATCTTCGGCATAGATTGAAATCTCATGCTCACCCGGGGCGAGAGATTGCAGCGTCCCGGCCGGGAGCACCACCGACCAGTTGCCGCTGGCATCGACGTTAGCGGTATAGGTCACACCATCGACGTCGATCTTCACCGTCACATACTGGTTCGGCCCGGTGGCACCGGTGAGACCCGCCAGCGTTACCTCACCTGCCGCTTCGCTAATATTGACAATGCCATCGCCAAACGGATTAGTAACCGTCGGCGCAGGCAGCGCAGTGTGCACCGTGACGTCCGGAGTTTGCTGCGCATCGGTGGTCGCGGTATTACCTGCGCGATCGGATACCGTGACGCTAAACGGCAGCGAGTCGTTATCGCTCAGCGCGGCTAAATCGAGCTGCGGAACCCTTATCGTCCAGTCGCCATTCTCATTGACCGTGCCCGTGTAGGTTTGGGTGCCCAGCACTACTGTCACGGTTTGCCCGGTGCCAATCACCCCGGTGTTACCAGTGATAAACTGATCGCTCCCGGTTTCAGCGCTGTTAATGGTGAAATCACCAAACGGCGTCACATAGTTGGCCTGCGGCAGCGCATTGATAATCGCTTCAAAACTGCCCTGCCCGGTCGACTGGTTACCCGCCGTATCGGTGACCGTGACGGTGACCGGCAGCACGCCGTCCGGCAGCGCCTGCAACGTGGCGCTGTCGACATTCAGAGTCCAGGTGCCATCCGCATTGATGGTTGCCGCCAGCGGCGCGCCGTTATTAATGCTGACGGTAACCGAGGCAACGCGCGACGGATCGAGGTTAAGCTGCCCGCTCAGGGTTTGTGTGCCCGCGGCCTCGGTGGCGCTGAGAATGCCATCGGTAAAGAGCGGCGCTAATTGCGGCTCAGGCAGCGGATCGGTGCGGATTTCAACGCTTACCGGGTCAGAAACCGCCGTGTTACCCGCGCGATCGGTGACCGAGATCTGCACATCGTGCGTCCCGTCGGTGATGGCAATCAGCTGCGCCGGTGTCAGGGAGACGATCCAGTTGCCGTTGTTATCAACGGCACCGGTAAATTCCTGACCGTTATCAAGGATGATGCTTACTGACTGCCCAGGACCGGCCTGGCCAGTGGAACCCGTCAGTTGCACACCGGCGTTGGCTTCCGCCTGGCCGAGAATATTGTCATCGCCAAACAGCGGTTCGGTGATCGTGGCCGTTGGCCGTGTCAGCACTACATCGAGGTTGCCATTGACCGTCGCCGGGTTACCAAACGCATCCACCCCGGTGACCGTCACGTTGTATTGACCGCTGGTGTCCAGCGAACCGCTCGGGATCACCACCGACCAGGCACCATCGTTGACCTCACCGGTATACTCTTCGCCATTGATGGTCACTACAACCTGTGTGCCGTTGGCAAGACCGCTCACACTCCCGCTGAGCGTGCTGTCGCTGGCGGCTTCACTGATGCTGACAATGTTATTGCCGAACATAGGGTCAAGGGTCATCGTCGGGCCATCGACGGTTTTAACGTTGATGTTGACCGGCTGCGGATTGCTATTGCCTGCGGCATCGGTGGTGACGAAGGTGATTTGCGATGTGCCCTGCGGCAACGCCTGCAAACTCCCCGCCGGGATCACCATGCTCCACGCGCCCTGCTCATTGACCAGCGCCGAGAGCGTAGTGCCGTTGAGAGAAAGCGTCACCGTCTCGCCTGGGGTACCGGTGCCACTCACCGTCTGATCAACCGCCGCGTCGGCGATGTTGATATTGCCATCACTGAGGAACGAATTTGCAACATCCACCGCCAGCGTCGGCGCACTGAGATCGACCGTTACACTGCTGCTGGCGCTCGCCGGGTTCAGCGCGGCATCGACCGCCGACGCCGAGACGACATACGGCGTGCCGTTGGCCGTCTCTTGCAGCGCCTGCATATCGGCCTGCGGCACGGTAATGGTCCAGTTACCGCTGCTGTTCACGCTGCCGGTATAGGTTTTATCGTTAAACACAACGGTGATTACCGTCCCTGCTGCCAGCGACGTTGATGACCCACTGATGTTCAGCGGCTGACCACGCTCGAGGGCGTTAATCACATCATCCTGCGCCACCGGATTAAGGGTGATGGTCGGCTGCGACGCAGGCTGTGCGGCGAAAGTGACGTTATGGCTGGAGATAGTGCTGTTGCCCGCCACATCGTTCACCGTAACCGAGATGGCCTGACGGCCATCCGGCACCTGCGCCAGATCGGCTGGCGGTACCGTTACCGACCAGCGACCCTCGGCGTTAACCGTCGCCGTATAATTTTTGCCGTTTAAGGTGACCGTCAGCGTCTGGCCCTCTTCGACATTCTGTGAAGAGCCGGAGATCGTTACTCCGCTCTGCCCGTTCGCTTCAGCACGGTTAACAAAATCATCTCCGGCGACTTTATCGATCTGCACCTGTGGCGCGTTAGCAGGAGAGGCATCGAGCGTAAAGGTTTCAGTTTGCGTACTGCTGTTACCCGCGGCATCGGTAACGGTAACGCGCACCGCGACCGGACCATCCGGCACGCCTGCCAGCGCACCGGCAGGGAGTACCACGCTCCAGGTGCCATCCGGCAGGATGATGGCGTCATAATTCTGTCCGTTGACCAGCACGATAACGGTTTGCGCCGACTGCGCATCGTAGTCGCCGGTGCCGCTAATAGTGACCGCGCCAGCGGCTTCAGCGCTGTTAATAATGTTATCGGTGGTGACGTCATTGATTGCGAAGGTCGGTAAAACCGTATCGACGGTCATCGGCGCTGAACTGCTGACGGTGTTACCCGCCGCATCGGTCGCGGTTACCGTCACAGTATGGGGCCCCTCGGAGAGAGCACCGAGTTGTGCAGGCGTTAGCGGCAGCGTCCAGTTACCGTTCGCATCCACCTGGGCGGTGAGCGGCGTGCCGTTATCAAGGGTGATGGTCACGCTCTGACCGGCGCCAACCACACCGGTATTGCCCGCCAGGTTACCGCCTGCGGCCGCTTCCTGGGCGTTAACCACGCCATCACCGAACGGCGCATTCACCACTGGCTGCGGCAACACATGGGTGATGATAGTAAATGGCAGTTCGTTAGAGACAACTGCATTGTTGGCATCCACACCGGTGACAGTCAGCGTCGCGGTACCATCGGCAATGGCGGCGGCGTCCGCATTCGGCACCGTCACCTGCCAGCCACCGCCCGCTGTCACGGTGGCGGTGTACTGCACACCATTGAGCGTGACGGTAATGATGTTCCCTTCCGGAATACGCACCGAGGTACCGGTGATGGTCAGGCCATCGGCAATATCGGCCGCGCTGACGCGGTTATCGCCGTCCACCGGGTTAACGGCTATCGCACTGGCGGTAGTATCGACTTTGAAGGTGCTGGAAACCGGCGGCGAGGTGTTGCCCGCGCTATCCTTCACCGTCACGGAGATGGTGTAGCTACCGTTGGTCAGGCTGCTGAGCAACGACGGAGCGACAGGTATGGACCAGAGGCCATCGCCGCCCACTACGCCGGTGAGTGTTTGCCCATTGAGGATGACGGAGACTGTCGCGCCCGGCTCGGCCGGAACCGTGCGTCCGGTCAGGCTAAAGCCAGCGTTCTGCTCCGCCAGATCGATAATGTTGTCGCGGGCGACCGGATCCATCACCACATTAGGCGCGGAGGTATCGACAGTCACCGTGCGGATGGTTGTCGTTACGTTACCTGCGCTGTCGGTGGCCGTGACGGTCCATGAGCTGGCACCGTCAGGCAGATCGCCGAGCGCGCCGCTGCCGAGGTTAACGCTCCAGCTGCCATTGGTAATGGTTGCCGGGTAGTTTTTGCCGTTAAACGTGATGACCACCGAAGCCGCATCGCTCGAGGTGGTGCCAGAAAGCGTGATACCGGCGGCGATATTGCTGCCGTTGAGCACATCGGTACCGTTAATCGGCGTAACGCTTAATGTCGGCGGGGTTTTATCCACCGTAAAGTTGACGGTGCTGTTAGCACTGTTACCGGCCACATCAGTCGCCACGATGGTCAAGCTGCCCGGCCCTTCGGCTAGAAGCTCCATTGCGCCCTGCGGCAAGGTCAGTGACCAGCTGCCGTCGGCATTCACCACGCCGCTGTATTGCTGGCCGTTCAGGATGGCGACCACTTTTTGCCCGGCACCGACAACATTGGTGTTGCCGGTCAGCGTCTGGCTCTGGCCCGATTCCGCCAGGCTCACAATGTTATCCACAAAGGCCGGATCGACCGTGACGCTCGGCAAGGTATTGATCGCTACTGTGAAGTTGTGGCTATCAAGCACCGTACCGCCGCTGGTGGTGACCGTGGCGGTGACCGTCTGGGTGCCATCTGCAAGTGCCTCCAATGCGGCCGGATTGACCACCGTTTGCCAGGAGCCATCTGCCTGAATCGTTGCCGGGTAGTTCACGCCGTTCAGCGTAACGGTAACGACCGTGCCCGCAGGCAGGCCTGCGCTGTTACCCCGGATGGTTAAACCATCCGCCGCTTCACTGGCGTTGAGGTAGTCATCGCTGGCAATAATGTTGATCGCCACCGCATCGGTGGTGGTATCGACACCAAAGCCCGACTCAATGGTGGTGCTCTGCCCAAAGCCATCCGTCACGCTGACGGTGAGCGTTTGTCCGCCGTCTGTCAGCTTTTGCAGCTCAGCGGCAGGAAGGGTCACCTGCCAGTTGCCCTGAATGTCCGTGACCCCTTCGTAACGCACGCCATTTAACATCACAGTGACGATACTGCCCGCCTCCGCGTTGGATGTGCCATGCAGGATCTGGTCAACTTTAATTTCTGCCGCATCCAGCGTGTTGCCGTCAGTAAGCGCCTGTACGCCAATTTCCACGCCGCTGGTTTTCACGGCGATCGGCTGCGTAACAGTGGTGCGGTTACCGGCCGCGTCGGTCAGCGTAACCGTCAGCGGATAGCTGCCACTCTGAAGCGCGCCCAGATCTGCCGCCGGCAACGCGAGTTGCCAGTTACCGTCGCTGCCCACCACCGTGGTGTAGGTTTTGCCATTCAGGGTGACGACGACGGTTTGTCCCTGCTCGCTGACCCCGCTTACGCCCCTTAAAACCTGATCCTGGCCCAGCTCTGCGCCATTCAGTTTGCCGTCGTTGGTTAGCGGCAGCACGCTCAGCGCCGGGAATTGCGTATCAACAATTGCCGTCTGAGTGAGCGGGGCAGTGTTACCCGCCGCATCGCTGGCGTTCACTGTCACTGTGACCAGGCCATCCGGGATATTTTGCAGATCGCCGGCGGGAATGGTCACTTTCCAGGTGCCGTCGTTATCGACCGTTGCCTGGTAGGTTTTGCCCGCCACCTGCACGGTGACGCGCTGCCCGATGCTGGTCACGCCGGTGTTGCCGCTCAGCACCTGATCGACGCCTTTCTCGGCCGCATTGAGATAACCGTCGCCAAACGGCGCATCCATTACCGGGTCAGGCAAGCGGTGAACCTGCACATTGAGCGTGCGCGAGTCCTGCGCGCTTTCGTCATTCAGCACTACCGTGGCGGTGATGACGTTCGGCCCGTCTTCAAGGCGCAGCAAATCCTGCGACGGGATGGTGACGCTCCAGCGCCCGGAGGCATCAATGCTGGTCACCGGGTAGTTGATGCCGTTGACGGTGACATAAATCGTCACTCCTTCGCCAAAGACGGTGGTGACGCCGCGCACTTCAAGCGGGTTTTCCGCTTCGCTGGCGTTGAGATAGTCATCGGTAGAGAGGATGGCGATGGCGACACCGGTGAGAGAGGTATCGACGTTAACCGGAACTGTCCTGACGATCGCATTGCCATCCGCATCGTTAACGCTGACAGTCAGTGCATTGTCACCCTGCGGCAATAAACCAAGATCGCCTGACGGTATTGAGGTTTTCCAGCTGCCATCCCCCATTACTTCGGCGTAGTAGGTTTTGCCGTTAAGGGTAATGGTCACCAGTTGGCCCGGCGGGATGTTGTAGGTCTGGCCAGAGAGCACCTGCGTGATGAGAATTTCGGCGCTGTTAATGATGTTGTCGGTGGCAACCGGATTGATGGTGATATCCGGGGTGTTGAAGTTGGTGCTGAAAGCGCGCGTCTCTTCGGAGACGTTACCGGCAATATCGACCGCGCGATAAAGCAGGGTGTAACTCTGCCGGTCTTCCAGCAGCGCCATATCCGCAGCGGGAATAACCAGCTCCCACTGCCCTTCAGCGTTGGCAATCGCCGTGTAGGTGCGATTGTTGAGCGTGACAAAAATGGTGCTGCCGGCATCCTCTGCACCGACATAGCCACGGACGATTTTATCCGCCACGTGCTGATCCTGATCGAGAATGTCACCTGGCGTGAACTGGGTAAGCTCAAGCACCGGCGGCGTGGTACTGATCATGATTTGTGAATCTGCCGTGGCAACGGCACCCGAGGACGAGAACAGAGCGAATCTCAGAACATGGAAGCCCTGCCCAAAGGCGCTGATATCTTCAGGCATGAGTAAGACGTTCCAGCTACCATCCTCCTGGACTGTGGTGGTCCAGGTCTTTCCGATGGCGCTGATGGTAACGGTACTGCCTGCATTCACCGCTTCTGTCACGCCGCTTAGCAGCTGAGGTTCGGTAGATTCGGCGAGATTAATGATGTTATCGGAGGCAATGGCGTTGATCCTGAGGGTAGGCGTAGCAGGCGTTTCACCGCCGCCATTGTCTCCACCGCCGTTGTCTCCACCGCCGGTACCGTTGTCACCACCGCCACTGCCGTTATCACCGCCGCCATTGTTGTTGTTATTGCTACCGCCGCCGCCGCTGTTATTTGCCGCAGCAGCCACACCGACAATGCCACCAACGGCGGCCAGGCCGCCAAGCGCTGCCAGAGCCGAGAAGCCGCTGGCTCCCGCCCCCACCAGCGACCCCAGAGACACGTCGCTGAACGCCGGAACGATGGTTTCCGCAGCGGCTGGCCCCGCGGCTGCCGCATACGGGAAGGCGGCCTGATGTGTGCCCAGCTCATCTTCAAAAATCATTTCGCTGTGCAGGCCCTCGCCATCCACGGTAAAGAAGCTGTTGTAACGCACCGTGGAGCCATCTTTCATATGGACGATCAGGTCGTTCCCTTCACGCTCGAAGAAATTTACCGACTCCTGCGACGCATTAACGCGCACAATACTCGTGTCAGTTAAATTCACTATCCTGTCGCTGCCTTTCGCATATTGCGCAACAACATCGCCAGTTTTTTGGTTTATTACATCGACGGAACCAGGAAGACTATTTTGCGGGGCCATATTTTCACCTCGGATGCGAAAGCAATATTAGAGCGCCTGCGAGCATCTGTTTTTGCGCAGGATTACGGTTTACCAGTTCACCAGGATTGACAGGAAGCGGATGTGGGACATACGAGATG
>OHRV01000076.1_pt1 | contig 16047 bp, 10 predicted proteins | sample 1578511 | NCBI WGS metagenome assembly OHRV01 (sample SAMEA3879546, study PRJEB24766) | human gut metagenome | biome: human-associated habitat; feature: feces | place: USA | collected 1985/1987
AATCCGTCTTCATCGTGAGGGCACGGACCAGTTGTTGTATGGTGGAATCGGCATTGCCCTGGTGGCCGCCATTCTGTGGTTTGCCCTGACGACCAAGATTCCTTTCTGGGCGTTCCTCGTCATCATGGTCCCCGTCTATTGTATCGTGCTCAACTTCTATCGCTGCCCGATCCGCTACCTCAACATCGAGGACACGGAGCATATCGTGGTGGCGCCTGCCGACGGCAAGATCGTCGTCATCGAGGAGGTGGAGGAGAATGAGTACTTCCACGACCGCCGCCTGATGATCAGCATCTTTATGAGCCTCTTCAACGTCCACGCCAACTGGTTTCCCGTGGACGGCGTGGTGAAGTTTGTCAAGCACTTCAATGGCAACTTCCACAAGGCTTGGCTCCCCAAGGCCAGCGAGGAGAACGAGCATGCCGACGTGATGATCACCATCCCCGACGGCCGCGACGTGCTCTGCCGCCAGATCGCGGGTGCCGTGGCGCGTCGTATCGTCACCTATGCCAAGGATGGCGAGGACTGCTACATCGACGAGCACCTGGGCTTCATCAAGCTCGGTAGCCGCGTGGACGTCTATCTGCCTATCGACTCCGAGGTCTGTGTGAAGATGGGACAGGCGACTACGGGCGACCAGACCGTCATCGCGCGCCTCAAGCCCGTGGAGAAAGCGTAGTCCGTAGGGAAAACGTAATCCCGTAGAGAAAACGTAATCTGTAGAGAAAACGTAGTTCTCTCCCCCACCCCTGGGGCGGCCCTCCCTTGGCGTCTGGCCTCCAGATGCCTGAGGCGTTGGCTTAGGACGAAGCTTTTCTGCTATAGGATTGGAAAAAACTTTCCTGCCATAGAAATAGGAGTAGGATAAAACTTTTCTCCTAATAAGAATAGGAGGATTTTTTCTGCTATATGAGCTAAATGATATGATGAAGCTTTACTGCTTATGATCAAGAAACATATCCCCAACAGCATCACCTGCTGCAACCTCATCTCGGGTTGCATCGCTACCTATTTTGCCTTCCGCCACGACTTCGAATGGGCCTTGGCGTGGATGGTCATAGGAGCCGTCTTCGATTTCTTCGACGGCATGACGGCCCGCCTGCTCCATGTCAGTTCGCCTATCGGCAAGGAGCTCGACTCGCTGGCCGACGACATCACCTTCGGACTGGCTCCCTCGGCCATGCTCTTTGCCGAACTGGGCGTGGTGGCCTATCCCTCGGCCCTGGAGCCCCTGCGCGAGGTGTTGCCCTTCGTGGCCTTCGTCATGGCGGCCTTTTCAGCCCTTCGCCTGGCCAAGTTCAATCTCGACGAGCGCCAGTCCCTGGGCTTCATCGGACTTCCCACCCCGGCCAACGCGCTCTTCTGGGGCTCGTTGATGGTGGGTGTGGCTCCCCATTTCGAGTCCTCGCCCCTTTGGGCCGTGGCCATGGTCGTGGGCGTGCTGGTGAGCAGCTACCTGCTCGTGAGCGAGATACCGATGTTTGCCCTCAAGTTCAAGCAATGGGGCTGGAAGGGCAACGAGGTGAAGTATCTCTTCGTTCTCTCCTGCATCCCCATCCTCGCCCTGCTGCGCATCTCGGGCATCGCCGTTATCATCGCCTGGTATGTGCTGCTCTCGGCCATGGTGGCCAAGAAGCCTGCGCCACAGAATCATTAACTCCATCCGCACATTATGATTTTCATCAAATTCATATTCCTACTCTTCGTCCTCGCCTTGGCGGCCATCGCCCTGATAGCCTACAACTTCTACAAGCAGCTGCATCGCGTGGTCCGCAGGTTCCAGCCCGAGGACAACGACTTCCAGGACCAGCAGGGCTTCCAGGACCAGCAGTCCTCGGCCCGCACCTCGCGCCAGGCCGACGGCAACACGATCGTCGATTCCCGAAGCGAGGAGCAACGCGCCAAGAAGGTCATCAAGGACAACGAGGGGGAATATATCGACTACCAGTAGCCGTCCTCGTCCCGAGGCCATGTGGCAAGCGTCCCGATCACGAGCAGGTTTCTCATGTGCCTGTCTTTCCCATCATGGCCCGAGCTATTTAAGATCATGACTCATCTTTTCTTTTCATGAACCGAACTGCCGAAGATTCCGAACGGGCTTCCTCCCTGCCGCTCCATCAGAAGACGACACGAGAGATAGCTGGCCACACCTGCACGATCTACGTCCAGGAGCAGCCCGCCTTTCTGCTGATCCAACCTGCCGACGCCAACGACCTCAGGGAGATGGACCTGGAGATGGAGGCCATCGCCCAAGCCACGGGAGCGCACTTCGTCCTCGTGGCCGTCCACATTGCCCGTTGGTTCGACGAGCTGCCGCCCTGGGACGCTCCTCCCGTCTTCGGCAAGCGGCCCTTCGGCCATGGGGCTCCGGCCACGCTCCAGTCTATCCTTGATATCATCGACCATCTGCGCTCCTCGGGCCTCGTCTCCTCTCCCGACTGCCCCACGATCCTCGGGGGCTACTCCCTGGCGGGCCTCTTCGCGCTTTGGGCGGGCTACCAGCATCCCTTTGACGGTATCGTGGCGGCCTCCCCCTCCATTTGGTATCCCAAATGGCTCGCCTATGCGGCCCTCCACACTCCCCTGTCCGCAGCCTTCTACCTCAGTCTGGGCGACCGCGAGGACCGATCCCGCACCCCCATCATGACGACCGTCAGCCAATGTATCCGTCGCCAACACGACCTCCTGATCGCCTCCTCCACTCCCGTCACGCTCGAATGGAACGAGGGCAACCACTTCCAAGACAACGGCCTGCGAACGGCCAAAGGCTTCGCCTGGGTCATCAACAGAATACAAACTCCCTGACGCTTGAGGGAACACAACTTCTTGGGACAAATCGGCTGGGCAAATCGGCTGGACAAGAGGGAAAACAACAAATACAACCTTTACAACAAGTAACAACGCTTTCGCTAAGCCATGCGCAAAACCGAGCTCGCTCGAGTTTTGCCATGGCGAGAAAGGGTACCATGAAATGGAACCTACACGCTTCGCGCGTATTGCAATCCTGCTGCAAGGTAAACAACAAAATACAAGGCTTCGCCAGGACATTACGCCAGGAGAAATCAGCAGGAAATGTGTCCAAGGCGAAGCGTTGTTCATAGTTGTTTCCCTTGCAGCAACCCTTGGTCAGCATGGGCCTCGAAGAGGCAATGTCCCCGCGAAGCGTTGTTACTTGTTGTAAAAGTTGTTCAAGTTGTTTTCTGTGTGTCCACGTCGAATTATTCCATTTTTCGGAAGAACCTGTTTTTCAACCATTTAGCCATGGCGCGCTGAAGGAGCGCAGAGGCCTGGGCAAGTCGGAGGGGGACGGCGTCTGCGAGGCCTTTTGTCACTTCCGCTTGCTCAGGGGCACGTCGTACTCGAAGACCTTGCCGTTTTTCACATAGTAGCGGTCGTTGAACTGCTCGCGGGTGCGCTTCCAGCGGTCGTGGCTCCAGAGCCAATAGGCCGGGTGCTCGCAGATCGTGTGCTCCAGCATCAGGAAATAGCGGTCGGTCAGCTGGTTTTCCTCAAACTGGCTGGGGTCGAGGGTGATGAGCTTGAACTCGGCCTCGTAGTAGCCACGGCGCGGACGGCTGACCTCGAGGTAGAAGACGGCCTGGTCCAGTTTGCGCGCGATGCGCTCCGTGCCCGAGAGCACGGGGGTGTCGTGGTGGAGGAAGTCGCACCAATGGTGGATGTTGAACCAAAAGGGCTTCTGGTCGGAGATGTAGCCGACGACGGTCGGGATGCCTTTCTGGCGATAGGCGATGATGCGACGGATGGACTCGGCCATGGGGATGCTCACTGCGCCGAAGCGCTGGCGGATGGTCAGAAACATCTTGTCCATGCCCGCATTCTCCAGCGGATGGTAGATCTGGCCGCACTGGCCCTTCTGCGAGACCCACAGGGGCAGGGACGTGACCCACTCCCAGTTGCAGTAATGGCCCAGGTAGATGGCGCAGGACTGGCCACGAAGGAGACATTCGTCCACACGGTCGGAGCCCTTGAAGACCATGCGGCGGCGAATCTCCTTCTCGCTGATGGAGAACAACTTGATGGTCTCCACCGCATAGTCGCAAAACCAATGGTAGAAGTCTTTCTCTATCTGCCGCAGGTCGGCCTCCGTGCGATCGGGGAAGGAGCTGCGCAGGTTTTTCCACACGACGCGGCGGCGGTAGTGGACGACGTGGTATATCAAGAGATAGATGGCGTCGCTCAGCACGTAGAGCAAGCGCAACGGCAGCAAGGAGAGGCCATAGAGGAGGCCATAGACCGTATAGTAAAGTATCTTCTGCATAAAAGTCGGTATGGGTTAGTTGGTGGAGGCGGACCCGGGGGCGCCGTCCTGGTCGTCGGCAATGCGGATCGTCCCCTTCATGATCGTGAGGTCGTCGCGCTCGAAGCGATAGGTGGGCGAGGCCAGGGAGTTTTCCTCCTTATAGTCGGGACTGGCCACGTCGAGCACGCCGCACACCAGGTCGTAGAGCAGGTCGTTGGTCCAGTATTTGTCCTTGTTGGCACGGAGAGCCTTGGCCCGCTCGGGACGGCGCGCCACATACTCCTCGCTCATCCACACCATCAGGGGGATGTAGGTGTAGCCGAAGCCCCAGAAGTTGGGCAACCGCTGGCGGTTGGGGACGACGCCATGGTCGCTGCAATAGATCATGCCCTGGAGGTGGCACTTCGCCCGCAGCGTGTCGAAAGCCTGCCGAAGGACGCTGTCGGTGTAGTGGAGGGAGTTCTTGTAGTTGAGGACCAGGTCGTGGTTGTCGGCATCGCCCCACTGGCGACAGGCCTCGGGGAAGCGGTTCTCGTAGTTGAAGTGGCTTCCCTTGAGGTGGAGCACCACGAGGTTGTTGCGGGTGGGATCGACCTCGCCGAGGAAGTCCAGCAGCGCCTCGTCATAATATTTCTTGCCCAACTGCTGGTTGGTCCACTTGGCCACGTCGGAGGTCTCGGCGACCAAGGTGACGGGGGTGTCGGCGGCACCGAGATGGCCCTGGTTGCTGTACCAGTGGACCTTGTAGCCCAGGCGCTTGGCGATATCGACGATGGAGGTGGAGGTGTAGAACTGGCCGCCATCATACTGGTTGAAGGCGGTGAGGGCTTTCTCCAGCGAGGGCACGGTCTGGATATCGCAACTGTAGGCGTGGGGGAAGAGGACGCAATGGGCGCTGTCCTCGCTGAGGGCGCGCATCCAGGGGGTTGTGTCCTCCGCCATCGGCACAAAGGCGCTCATATACTCGCGCGTGGCCGACTCGCCGATGACCAGCAGGAAGGTGTGGGGGGCGGACAAGGGATGGAGGGCCCGGGCCTCCAGGTGCTCCATGCGCTGCTGCTGATTCTGAACGTAGCGACTGTTGCTGCGCGCGTATTCACTCACGTCAAGGTAGAGTTTGGCCAGTCCGGTGCGGGAGAAGAGGCTGTGGCGGGGCTTGAAAAGATAATGGGCCACCGCGCCCAGCAGGACGACGATGAGGGCGCTGCTCCATAGCGAGGCAGCACCGACGGCCAGCGGTTGGCCGATCAGGACAAAGGCCAGGACAAGGCCTGACAACAAGACGAGGCCGGCAAGGGTCTTCCACAAAGGGCTGGAGCGGAAAAACTCGATGATCTCGTTGTAATTGGTCTGACGGATCAACAGCATGCCATTCATGTCGATGACGTGATGGTAGAGGAGGTAATAGCCTATCAGAAACAGCGGGGCGACGAGGGACAACACCAGCAGCGGAGCCACGCAGAGGGAGGGAAGAAGGACGGAGAGACCAGCCAGGATGCCAAAGAGATAGATGGCAAAGGCGGGGTCGATCTGGTTGTCGTAGTCGGGGGAGATCTTGCGGTAGGTCAGATGGTAGGTCAAGGGGAAAGCCGCGGCCCAGAGCTCGGCGACGATCCAGAGTTTCAGCACCGCCGACTGCAGGACGCAGGTCTCCGTCACGGCCAGCGGAAGCACGGCCACGAGGGAGGCGGGCAGGTAACGCAACAGTTGTTGTAGTTTGGCACTGGGCGAAATGCCGTGGTTGCAGGCACGATAGAGGGCGTAGTTGCCCAGCCAGAGCAAGCATGCCAACCCTATTTGTCCCCAAATATGCTCCATAGTTTTGTCTTATATATATAATGAGAGAAAAGCATGAATGCTGTACCCGTCATGGTGGGCAGGTCAAAGCACCACGCCGACGGCCACAGGAGTTGGGCTCGTGGCGCACGACTCGATCACGCTTGTTCCCTAAGCTTTTTCTCTATTATCTTGGACACCAAAACCAATTGGTAGATCACTTCCTGAATGGCCCCAAGGAGGCCACGCTTGCCGTTTCTGAAACCGCCACGGAAGAAGAAACTGGCGATGAAGCGGAACAACGGGCGGGTGAACAACGCCACAACGCCAAAGCCTCGGTCGGCCTTCTTGTCCACTTCGCTGTCGGTATATTGGTTCATCTTCGCTATCAACTGGACGGTGGTCTCATCGGCCAGGTGCAGCATCTTGTATTGTCGCGGGGCCTTCTCCACCCTGCCGTTGACCTTGGGAAAGGTATGGACATAGGGAGGCCACTCGGTGCCCTCGCGGATGAAGAAGCGCAACTGATAGTCGTTGGACCATCCCCGGTTATAGACACCGAAGATCTTGTTGAGACGGGCGATGTAAAGTCCCTTCACGCCATCATCGGCCTGGGTGCGCTCGTAGAGATACTTCCGCAATTCGGGAGTGATAATCTCGTCGGAATCGACCACCAGCACCCATTCGCTCGACGCACTCTGGATGGCAAAGGTGCGGGCTGGTTCTGCACTCACGCAGTCGCCCTTGGGATAGGTCACGATCTTGCAGCCATAGCGCTGGGCAATCTCTACGGTACGGTCGGTCGATTCCATGTCGCAGACCACGATCTCGTCGAAGTCCTTGACTGCTTCGAGACACTCGGCCAAGTGGCACTCGGCGTTATAAGTGTTGATGACTACTGAAATCATATACGGCAATATCATCTGCAAAAGTACGAATTATCGCCGAACGACACAAATAATTGGGCCAAATACTTTCTGCGGGGGGCTGGAGGAGGAGCGGAGGGAACGAGGGGGGAAAGGTCACTTGCCCCGCAAGCGACACATCAGATAGGGCACGGCCAGGCGCGCCACAAACAGGAGACGTTGGGGGAAGGGGATCACTTCGCAGACCACCCGGATATTGTCGAGCAAGCCTTTGGAACGGGAACGGTTGGAGACGCCGCCCGTATCAAACACGGCCACGGGGAGAGGGACATACTGGAAGCGGGCACCACGCTGATACTGAAGGAGGAAGAACTTGAAATCGGCAGAGAGACGATGGCGGATATCAAAGGGTGTGGTGAGCAGACAGGACCGACGGGTCAACACGCTTTGATGGCAGAACAACATCCGATGGTAGAGACGGTACTGGCGCGGCGCGGCCTTCACTACGCCACCCTTCACCACGTCGCCATAGATCACGTCGGCCTGCGCTGGATCCACAGCGTCGAAGAGATACTGAAGGACGTCGTCGCTGGCAAAGGTGTCGCCTGCATTCATGAAGAGAATCCAGTCGCCCGTGGCCATCCGCACGCCTTTGTTCATCGCGTCATAGATGCCCTTGTCGGGTTCGCTGATCCACGACTGGATAGCGGCGGCATGGCGCTTGATGACGGCCACTGTGCCGTCGGAGGATTGGCCATCGACCACCACAATCTCCTTGTCGGCGTAGCGCTGGGCAAGCACACTCTGCAGCGTTCGTGCCAAGAGCGACTCGGCATTGTAGGTCACGGTGATGATGGACACCCTGGGATGCGCCTCGCTGGTCTTCGTGGACTTTATGCTTTTATCTATCATTTCCATTCGTTGGTTCGTCTTTTATATCTATGGCATAAGATCTACTGGGCTTTGCCCATCCTGCGGGTGAAATACATCGAGAGGGCGAAGAAGAGCGCACCCGTAGGCAGTCCGACGAGGGCATCGACGAGGTAGTGGGCTTGGATATAGACCGTGGCACAGCAAAGGAGGACATAGAACGGGGCGAAGGCCAGGAGCAACTTGTAGTTGCGGGCGTGCCAGACAAGGAGCATGCAGACCGTGCTGATGCCCACATGGGAACTGGGGAAGGCGGCCACGGGACGCTCGCCAGCCTCCTTGGCCTCCTCGACGAGCTGGTAGAAGAGGCCCGCAGGGTCGCCAGGGGACGGGAGGCAGGCGGTGTGGGTGTTGAAATAGTCGTGGAGACTGGGGAAGACGCCCGCCACAACGTTCTCCATGCCAATGGCATGATAGTAGAACGTGGGGCCCACGACGGGCACGAAGATGAAGATCAGGTAGAAAAGGAAGAAGGAGATCATCACCACCGATGACGCGCGCTCAAACTCCCGGGGACGGCAGAAGAAGTAGTAGAACACGGTGAGGGCGATCATGGGGTAGTAGCTGAAATAGCCCATATCGAAGGCCTCGCTGAACCAGGGCGAGGGTAGCCACTCGTGGAAGAGCAAGGCGGGCTGGCAACCGAACAGCGTCTGCTCCAGCGTGGCGAAGACGTGGTCGAGGTTGGGGAGCACGCGGTTGATCTCATAGATGTCGGGATACCATACGCCGAGCAGGCTCATCTGGCCCGCTATGCGGAAGAGGCGCGTCAGACGACTGGGCCACAGACGATAGACCAGCCAGAGGGCAGCCGTCATGGCAAGCACGCGCACACGGCCCATCACCAGCAGATTGGCTTCGGGCAACTTCGTGTATAAGAACAATATCAGCAAAAGCGTGAGGGCAAGGTAGGCCATCACCACCCACTCCACAACCAGCAGGCCGCGGACGGGCTTCTTCTCCAGCGACACCAAGTCGCGGACAAAACCTTTGATTTCTTTTTCCATTCTTTCTTGTTCGTTTCGTGCCAAACGGTCCCCTACCCTGCCACCACGGCAAAAGGGCGGACCTTCGGCGATCGACCTACTACGTCGCATCATAGGCTATCGACCTACTACGCATAACATAAGCTATCGACCTACTACGCGTAATATAGGCAATCGACATACTACGTCGTAATATAAACGAGGAAAGTGGAGAATTATTTCAAGTGGCGCATACTAAAAAATCCCCTTCCGAGGACTGATGCCTCGAAAGGGGAAGGGAAATAGAAGGAAGTCATGGGCGCGCATAGTAGTCGCCCAGACTACAAATGAAGTCGATTACTTGACAACCACCTTGCGGCCGTTGACGATGTAGAGGCCCTTCGGCAGCGTGTTGAGGTCGAGGTTGCGACCCACCAGCTCGCCATTGAGCGTATAGACATCGCCCTGGCGGGCAGCGTCGTTGATCTCGACACCATCAACTCCGGCTGCGGCAGCATCGAGCAGGATGATGTCGGGAGCCTGCAAATCGTCGGCGCTCATCGTCACCGTCTTGTTGGCGGCGTTGAGACCCACCATCGTGACATAGATGCCATAGAGGCCGTTGCCAGCAGGAATATCGACAGAGAAGTGGCCGTCGGCATCGCTTTCGAGCATGAAGTTGCCCGTGGCGCCAGCAAGACCCAGCACATTGATGGTGGCACCCATCAGCGGCTCGGGATCGGCCTCGCCACGCTTGGCGTAGATCGTGCCAGAGAGCGTGTTCAGACGGAGGAGCGTAGCCTCGCGGACGATCGACTGCTGGTCGAAGGTGACGGCGGTCGTGTCGCTCTGATACTTCTCCTTGACGAAGATGAGCTGGTACTCACCCTCGGCGTCGCGGACGTCGAGTGCGTAGTTGCCATTGTCGTTGGTCTCGGTCATGAGCACCATGTCGCCCTGGACGAGCTTCACGGTCACATCGTCGAGAACGTCGGTGGTGGCACCATTGAAGCCCTTCACGCTACCCGTGAGACGGAACGGACGAGCCATCTGGTGGTCGAGGACGACATCGCCTTTGAGGAAGTCAACGGCGACGGTATCGGTCTTGTAGGTGTCGAGCTTGAAGATGGCGTTGTACTTCAGCAGCGGCTGAGCAACCTTCATCTGGTAGTAGCCCTCCTCATTGGTCATGCTGTTATAGACGACGTCGCCACTCTGGAGCTGGACGAAGACATTGGCGAGGGCCACACCCTTGCCATTGGTGACATGGCCTGAGAGCTCGTTCGTGCTCTGTACCTCAAGATACATCACCGGCGACTCGTTCTGGTCCCAAGAGGCATTGGCCAACTTGTCGAGGTTGTCATCGCCACGGTAGAAGGAGTTTCTCACCTTCTTGTCGGTGACGAAGGCCATCTTCGTGTACTCGCTGGCCTCAACATGGAAGGCGAGACGCAGGTTCTTGCCCGTGTAGCGGAAGCCCTCGGGGATCTCAATGACGATCACCTCGGCAGGATTCTTCTTCGTACCATCCTTCTTGACTTCGAGCGTACCGTTATAGACGCGGGTCATAGCGGTCGTGTCGGCAGCGACGAAACCAAGCTCGTAGTCGTCGTCGGTGTTCTCGATATAGACGCGCAGGTTGGCCTCATACTCCTTGGTGGTGAAGCCACTCTGGTAGCCGCGGAAGGCGATGCGCTGGATCGTAGAACCAGCGGGAATGCCGAGCTGGTCGGCCGTGTAGATGGTCTGGCTCTCAGAGTTCTTGTCGTAGAGACGGACAGGCACGGCATAGTCGGCAAGGTTGGTCGAATCGAGCACCTGCACGCTGCCACCCGTTGACTCCGGAGCAACGACATACTGGAAGAGCGCGGACTGAGTGATCGTGCCATGGGCAACGATCTTGGCACGGAGGACCATCTCGCCCTCGGCGTGCGGCGTGTAGCGGAAGTTGAGCGTCGCCTTCTCGCCTGCCTTCAGAGCGGGCGTGGCATAGGAAACTTTCTCATAGCCCTCGCCGTCCACCAGGCTGGCCGTCCAGGCACCAGCCTCCAGGTCGACAGGCTCGATGTTCATCACATCGACCAAGATGTTGGAGCGGTTGTTGACCGTGAAGGTCTCCGGCATCGTGACGTTGTCGATATAGACTCCGTGGCCCTCCTTCAGGGAAGCGTTGACAGCCTCGGCGAAGCTGCTGACCTCCTGCTTGTAGGGCTCGTAGCCGATGGCCTCGGCACGGAAGGTGTAGGCGCGGTCGGTCTTGAAGACGTTGAGCTGATAGCTGCCATCCTCGGCCGTGGTAGCGGCGTACTGCACGTTGTCGGCAGTGAGCGTGACGTTGGCATGGGCGATAGGCGTACCGTCGGCCTCAGCAGTCACCACACCCGTGAGCGGCGTGGAAGCCGTGCTCTCCGTGACGAAGGTGATGACAGGAGCACCATCCTCGGAGAGAGTGAAGTCCTTGTCGGTGAGGTCGGAATCAGACTTGCGATGAACAGACTGTCCCTGAAGGGAAGACTTGTCGGTCTCGAAGCGCACGTTGGAATAGCCTGACGGCACGTCGGCGTGCATGAAGATACTGAGGTTGCGGCCGTCATAGACGAAGGAGTTCTTGAACGTGATGTTCATCATCTCCGCGGTCTCGGTCTTGTTGCCAGCGATCGGGAAGGTGCAGACGTCGTCGAAGACCTGCTGCATCGTGTCGGTATTGTGGACAGCGAAGGGCGAGGTAAACACGGCATCGTCGGTGTTGCACATCCACACCTTCAGGTTGGTGGGAAGTTCCTTGCTTTCGTTCCATCCACGGATGATGATACCCTTGATGCGGGTGCCAGGCTCCAGGCCCAACTGAGCGGCCTTGTAGATGGCGTCGCTCTCGCTGTGCTTATAATAAGGAGCAACGGGGGTGCTGTTGTTGGTGACGGGGAAGGTGGGGTTGCCGACCTGGACGAGGCTGTTGCTCGTCTCGGCAAGTACCTGCACTGCCACGGTGTCGGAGGTGAACAGAATCTGACCACCCACCTCGAAGGCTGCATAGTAGTTGGCCGTGCCACCCTCGTGCGGCGTGAACGTCAGGTCGAACAGGCGACTCTCGCCAGCGAGGAACTCAGCCTCGGCAGCCGTAGCCACCTTCTTGCCGTCGCGGTAGAGGCTGACGGCATAGGCACCCTTGGCCATATCGGCCGGGTGGTTGTTGACGATTCTCACGCTGGCCTGGCTCTCGCTATTGACGGTAGCCACGGTGGGGAGGTTGAGAAGCTGGAACATCACGTCGTGGGAAATCTTCGCATAACCCATGCCGTAGATGTTGTCGAGGCGCGCACCAGCCGACTCAAAGGCGAGGTAAAGATTGCCTGCGGGCAGGTTCTCGACCGTGTAGGAACGGAACTCGCCACTGTAGCGAGAGTCGGAGATGAGGTTGAAGGGACTGAACGTGTTGTTGTCGGTACCCGTACCCTCGATGGTGTGGGCAAGCGTCCAGTTCTTTCTGTCGGTAGAATAGTAAACGCGGAGGAAGGTAGCGTCGTCACGGCGGGCAGCATCGAAATGGAGCACGTCGCCACTCTTCACCTTCAGCATCGGCGTGATCAGACGCGTAGGCTCTACGTCATACTGTGCCTGGGCGCAATAGATGTTGTTGGGGAGGTTGGCCTGCAGGGGGAAATCGCTGATGAACCAACTTTCGCCGACGATGTAGCCAGCCGGCATCTTGCCATTTTCGAAGTTGGCATACATCTCGTTTGCTGCCACAGAGGTAGCCGAGAGCGCGATCTCCACGGTGCCACTGTTGGTCTCCAGCGTCAGCGTGCCCTGGTTCTCCGTACCCACCTGTCCGAAGGTGATGGGGAAGGTCAGCGCGGCGTGGGGAGCGACCTGCTGGGCCTTGAAGGCGGTGGAGAATCCACCCGTCATCGAGACATTGGTGATATCGAGCGGCGTAGCACCGTCGTTGCGCAGGAGATAGGAGTAGGTGACCTCGCCCTGGACAATACCCAGGTCGATGGCGTCGCCTACGGGCTTGCCACTACGGTCGAGCATCGTCGCCACGGGCTCGTAGGGATAAGCCTGGCGCTCGCCACAAGGCGTGAGCTCGCCCGTGAGGTTGTCGCGGACGGCGTAAGAGTAGTTCTTGGGATAAGAAGCGTAAGGCAGGGTGACAGTCAGCGTGGCGGTGGTCTCAGCGCCGAGGGCGAGATCCTCCGTCATGGCCGTCGTGCCCACCACACGGTTGTTGAGCGTGGTGTTGACCAGGGAGAGCGAGTAGTTCTCATCGCCCACCTTGAGGTCGCGCTGTCCGTTGTTGCGGAGCTGGACGGAGTAGTTGAGCGTGAAGTTGCCATCGCTTGCCGCATCCACATACTCGGGATTGCCATCGCTCACCTTGAGCACCTTCATGCGAGGCAGCGGAGTCACCTCCGCCGTCGTGGCCGTCACATTGTCGATCAGGACGCTGTTGCCACGGATACCGATGTAAGTGCCCTCGGCCATCTCCGGCACGGTGATGGTGCAGAAGCGGTCCTCGGAGAGCTCGGGAACCGGCATGTCGATGAGACCATCGGTCGTGAACTTACCGTCCTCGAAGTTGACATAATAGAACTTGATATCGCTACCATAGTTCAACGCCTTCACATCGACGGTGATCGTACCTCCGACAGGAGGAAGCACCAAGATGTCGTTGAGCGTCTGGGTCTGGGTGAGACTGTCCGTCACCGTCTGCGAACCGATGTGCAGGCAGCCCGAATCGTCCACGCCGCCCGTAGCCTGATAGGCGTACTGGACGTAGTAGGTGTTGGAGCGAACCACCATCGCATCGACGATATGGCCCCAGCCCAAGGGCGCAAACTCCGGGTCGGAGGTGTCGATCGGCGAGTTGAAGTCGTACTTGTACGGACTTTGTGTCTGCGCCTGTACGTTGTATCCGGCAAAGAGCACGGTGAGCAGGAGCAGCAGATGTCTGATTCTGTACATAGTTATTATTGTTTTAATGATTGGTTAAAGGGACAAGCAGACCCGCTCTGGGAGCGTTGGTTGGTCTGCTTGTCCTCTTGCTATGAATCCGATTACTTGACTACCACGTGGAAGACATGCTCGGCGACGCGCACGAGATAGGTGCCGCGCTGCACATGGAAGGTCTTCTTATCGACGTTGTCGGCCTTGGCCACCTGACGTCCGTCGGTAGTGAGAATGGTGACGTCGCTGCCATTGGCATTGCTGACGGTCACGGTGCCGCGACCTGTCATCACATTGAGTCGGCCCTGGGTCAGCTCCTCTACGCCGAGCGTGATGCCGGCCTCGTTGCTGAAGGTTGACTCGCCCTCGTCATAGACGATGGTGATGGTGTAGATGTCGCCATCGTTGCCTGCGTCGCTGAAAGAAGTGGCGTTGGCGTTGGCCGTTCCGATCTTCTCGCCGTTGCGATAGACATTGTAGTTGAGGATGGTCAACTGACCCTCGTGATAGGTGATGTCGTCGATGAAGAGAGCCAACTTGTTCTCGCTGACGCAACGGATAGCGAAGTACTTCGTGCCCTCGGGCAGGCTGGCCTCGTAGTTGTACCAAGCGTCACCCTCAGCCTCGTGGGTGCTGATGAGCTTGAAGTCCTCGACGTTGTCGCCGGTGGTGGAGTAGAGGATCTCGAAGGCCTCCGGTGCGTAGGTCAGGGAAGCAGCCTTGGCCCAGAAGTCGATCTTCTGTGCGCGACCGTCGAGCTCCGGAGAGATCAGCCAGTCGTCGCTCTTGCCACCATCGTCGGCAGCCTCATCATAGGTGCCCCAAGAAGAGATATACTGCGTGCCCGAGTGAGCTACGAAGCGCGGGAGAGAGCTGAGACCCATCTCGACGGGATCGAAGATGATGTAAGCCATCGGATCGCCGCAATGCGGGAAGAGGAAGCCACTGATACCGATCGTAGGCAGCTTGTCCTCATCGACTGTCTTCCAGTCGCCGATCTTCTCGCCATTGCTCCAAGCCAGGTAGCTCTCGAAGTCCTCCACGACGGTGCGGGAAGTATTCGCCGGCTTCGTCCAGGCCAGGTTGATGTTGTTGCCCTCGCGCTTAGCCGACAGGTCGGTGACGGTGGGCAGCTCCGGCTCCTTGACGTTGATGTTGACTTTCGCCGTGGTGTTGTCGCTGGGATCATCATCCTCGCTGGCGGGCTGTACGGTAGCATAGACCTCACACTGGCCTGCGTCCTCCACCTTCGGAGTGAAGTTGAGGTAGTAGGTCTCTGAGCGGAACGGATCCAGCGGACCACCCTTCTGGCTGGCCACCTTGCGACCGTTGAGGTAGAGGTCGATCGTGAAGTTGTCCTCCACGTTCTCGCCGATGTTGCGGACGGTGACGCCGGCCTCCATTACGTTGCCGACCGTACCCGTGAGCGTAGGCTTCGTGCTGACGGCACAGAGGTTGTGGCCAAGCACGTCGTAGATCTCCACGGCGTCGAAGCTGAGGCGCTGGAGCTCCTTGTCGTTGCACTCAGCGAGGAACTTCAGTACGATGAAGTCGTAGGCGGCATAGTCGCCAAGATCCACAACCTCCTCGATCCACTGGCGGTCGCCCGTGAGCTTGCTGTAGTCGATATCCTTGACCTCGACGGTCTTGTTGTCCGGCGTCATGACCTCCAGGCGCAGGTGGTAGTCCAGGCCCGGTACGCAGCTGTGCCAGAAGCGCAGCACAGGATTGGCAGCACCCTTGAGAGAGATCTTGCCCGAGTTGAAGGAAGCCACGGTTCCCTTCTCCTTCGGCGTCCAGTCGGCAGAGCCGATGATATCGTCGGCAGAGTTGTAGCTCTTCGGCCAGAAGCAGTCGTCGGTATCCACCCACCAGAGGCTGTTGTCGAGGTTGCCCTTGCGGAAGGACTCTCTGAACGGCAGCGTGTAGGGAGCACCCGAGATAACCAGGTTGGACATCTCATACTCGCCCTCGCCTTCGTCAACTACTATTCCACGAACGTGGAGGGCTGCGCCGTCGAGAATGTCGAGGGTGCTAAGTTCAACGACGCCATCAACGGCATCGAGGATCTGCCCCAGACGAAGGAGAGCCAGACCGTGCGCTCCGAGGTTTACACCATCGACGGCAAGCGCATCGAGGCCGACCAGATGGGCCGCGGTCTCTACATCATCCGCGACATCCAGGCCGACGGCAGCGTCCACACGCGCAAGGTCATGAGAAAGTAAAACACATACTGCTTCGGGAAGCAGAAAGCGTTACTGCTTCAGGAAGCACAAATGTACCCCTTCCGCCAGCAGGAGAC
>OHRV01000078.1_pt1 | contig 15758 bp, 18 predicted proteins | sample 1578511 | NCBI WGS metagenome assembly OHRV01 (sample SAMEA3879546, study PRJEB24766) | human gut metagenome | biome: human-associated habitat; feature: feces | place: USA | collected 1985/1987
TCTGTGCGGTTTAGCTCTCTTCGCTGCTCTCTGCGAGTTCACGCAGATACTGGAAGATCAAACGCGCGGTTTTTGGCGGCTTGTTGCTCTCTTTCTCTTTCTTGGCGTTGCGGATCAGCGAGCGCAGTTGCTGACGGTCAGCATTCGGCCACAGATTCAGCACGTCCGGCACCGCGTCATCACCCTCTTCAATCAGGCGATCGCGCAGGTGCTCAAGCTTATGGAAGAAGGCAACCTGCTGGTTATGGCGGTTTTTCAGCTTATCCAGCGCCTGGCGAATCGGCTCGACATCGCGTTGACGCAGCATTTTACCGATCAACTGCAACTGACGGCGGCGACCCTCTTTCTTGATGCGCTGCGCCAGCTCAATGGCGTCGCGCAGATCCTGGTCGAGCGGGATCTTATCCAGCGCGTTTTTTCCCAGCTCTACCATTTCAGCGCCGAGCTGCTTTAACTCTTCAGCATCGCGCTTAATTTCACTCTTACTGACCCAGATGATCTCATCATCTTCGTCTTCGCTCTCGTTACCGGGCACGTCGTCGAGCCAGTCGTCGGGCTGCTTTGTCATCTCAGGCTCCTTAAAAAAGAGTCTAATGTTACCAGTTAAGGCGCGCACTGAAAAACGGTTCTCTGTTAGACTTCAAAGATTCTCTCCCTTAATTATGGCATTGGCGATGAAAGTAATCACACAAGTGGCACAACAGCGCAAAGTTCTGGAAGAAGCGGTCGCAACCGCGCTTGATCTGGCTTCAGGCCGTTCGGATGGCGCGGAAGTGGCGGTCAGCAAAACCACCGGTATCGGCGTCAGCACCCGCTATGGTGAAGTGGAGAATGTCGAATTTAACAGCGACGGTGCTTTAGGCATCACCGTTTATCACCAGAACCGCAAAGGCAGCGCCTCGTCGACGGATCTGAGCCCGGAGGCGATTGCGCGCACGGTGCAGGCGGCGCTCGATATTGCCCGCTACACCTCGCCAGACCCGTTCGCTGGCGTGGCAGAAAAAGAGCTGCTGGCCTTTGACGCGCCGGATCTCGATCTTTTCCATCCGGCGGAAGTGACCCCCGATGAAGCAATTGAGTGGGCGGCACGCGCCGAGCAGGCGGCGCTGAAAGCGGACAAACGCATTAGCAACACCGAAGGCGGCAGCTTCAACAGCCACTACGGCATTAAAGTCTTCGGCAACAGCCACGGCATGTTGCAGAGCTACTGCTCCAGCCGTCACTCGCTGTCGAGCAGCGTGATTGCCGAAGCGAATGGCGATATGGAGCGTGATTACGCCTACACCATTAGCCGTGATATCAACGAGTTAAAAACGCCGGAGTGGGTGGGTGAAGAGTGCGCCCGCCGCACGCTGTCGCGCCTCTCGCCGCGTAAACTGTCGACCATGAAAGCGCCGGTGATTTTCGCTAATGAAGTGGCGACCGGGCTGTTTGGTCACCTGGTTGGCGCGATTGCTGGCGGCGCGGTCTACCGCAAATCGACCTTTTTACTCGATTACCTCGGCAAGCAGATCCTGCCGGAGTGGTTAACCATTGAAGAGCACCCGCACCTGCGTAAAGGGCTGGCCTCTACGCCGTTCGACAGCGAAGGCGTGCGCACCGAGCGCCGCGATATCGTCAAAGAGGGCGTGCTGATGCAGTGGCTGCTGACCAGCTACGCGGCGCGCAAACTGGGGCTGAAGAGCACCGGTCACGCGGGTGGCATTCACAACTGGCGCATTGCCGGGCGCGGCCTGAGCTTTGAGCAGATGCTGAAAGAGATGGGCACCGGTCTGGTGGTCACCGAGCTGATGGGCCAGGGCGTTAGCGGCATCACCGGGGATTATTCGCGAGGCGCGTCTGGTTTCTGGGTAGAAAACGGTGAAATTCAGTATCCAGTAAGCGAAATTACCATTGCCGGCAACCTGAAGGATATGTGGCGCAATATTGTTACCGTCGGTGACGATATTGAACAGCGCAGTAACATCCAGTGTGGTTCAGTGTTGCTGCCGGAGATGAAGATCGCCGGACAATAATTCGTGGCGCGGCGTTCTGCGCCTTTAAGCGTGATAATAAAAAAGGAAATGAGCAATGCGTAAAAACCTGTTAGCGATCCTTGCGGTGTCGTCGTTGTTTGTGGGTTCAGCGGTGTTTGCCGCTGACCTTGAAGATGATATGGAAACGCTGAATGACAACTACAAAGTGGTGCAGAAAACCGACGATGCTTCTGAGTTGAAAGAGGCGTTAGGGAAAATGCGCACCGCCGCGCAGGACGCCCAGAAAGAGACCCCGCCGAAGCTGGAAGGCAAAGCGCCGGACAGCCCGGAGATGAAGGATTTCCGCCACGGTTTTGATATTTTGATTGCCCAGATCGACGGCGCGATGAAGCTGGCGAACGAAGGTAAAGTGAAAGAGGCGAAGGCGGCAGCGAAGGATATTGCCGGTACCCGCAACACCTATCATCAGAAATTCCGCTAACCGAATTCCATCAGGAAAGAGCCGCCACCTCACCGTCGCGGCTCTTTTTTTATGCCGTTTTCCAGCATACGTGACGTGCCGTGGTAGGCCGGATAAGGCGCAGCCGCCATCCGGCATTATCTCCGCGGCACAATTGCCGGATGGCGCGTTACACGCTTATCCGGCCTACCAAACCGTACCTACAGCCACACCGATATTGCTTTTACCCAAGATCTCACAGCGAGGGGTTGTGTCCCCGCTGAAATCGGCGAACCGAAGCGTGAATGACAAGGTCTGGACGCCATGGATGGCGGACAGAGGCGAACCGAGACAGGATGTCGAGTCGAGCCGGCCGCAGTCAGGCACGCGGGAGGTGAGCGCAGTGCGCAGCACCGATTTCCTCGCGGGGCCGCGGGGATTGATAAGGGGAGCGCGGCCGCTTCCCTTATCCCGTTCACCGCATAAGAGATTAATGAAACTCCCCAGCGCCTGGTGAACGGAACCATTCCACGGTGGTAACCCCATTGCCGGATGGCGGCTGCGCCTTATCCGGCCTACGCGGTTTCAGCGGTTCCGTAACCCCAGCGGCCCCCCAATAAGCAAACCTTATCCCCCTCACACTTTCTCCTCTCGCTTGCCCCTTTTTTTCTGCTCCATCGGGCATGAAATCCCACCCTCATCGCCCAATGTTGTGACCGCCGTTCAGTGAAAAATCCCCCCGCGCGCTTTTTTTGTGGCGCAGATCACTAACGCCCTCCCGGTTTCCACTTCGAAGTGGAAAACTCCTCGCTACAAACTCTGCCTTCGCGCCGTTAGCTTTATCCCTGAGCCATCAACGGGGTACGACGAGTGAATAACGGAGCGGTAATGAACGATGCGACCATGCAGGCGGCGCAAACGGCAACCCTGGCGGAGCGCATGCTGTCGCAGGTCTACACCTTGCTTCATGCGCAGAACATCACGCCGAATGCGGTGCAGCAGCAGATGCTGACCTCCCATCTTCGTGCGATGGCGCACCGGTCGGTGACCGGCGAGCCGCTGCCGGAAGTGGATGCCAGCCTGTTTGATGAGATCTCGCCTGAATCAATGCGGCTCGCCCACGACGTGGTAGCGGCGTTTGGCAATCTCCCGCAAGAAGAGGCCTGGCTGCTGTCAGTGCACTTCGAAGTGGCAAAAGAGAACCTTTAAGGAGCAAACCATGGAACAGATTACCGTAGTGATTGGCGACCGCCTGGGCAAAGGGCAGAAAGTGGCGGCAGGCGTCGAGAAAGCGGGCGGCCGCGCGGTAGTGGTACCGGGCGTGGCGGCGGATATGAAACTTGGCGATGTGATGAATGCGGAAAACGCCACCTTCGGCATCTCCTTCTGCGGCAGCGGCGGCGCAGGCGCCATCACCGCGCAGAACAAATATGGCTATAAAGCGAAACACGGCATGCGCTCCGTCGACGAGGGCGTCACCGCCATCAACGAAGGGTGCAAAGTACTCGGTTTCGGCTTTATGGATAAAGAAGAGTTAGGCGAGCGCCTGGTGCAGGCGTGGCAGAAAAAACACGGCGCATAACCATGAAAGAACAGTTCACCACCACGGTCAGGGTGAAGGGCAAGGGCGACGCCAAAACGCGCGCCTTTGCTGACGCGCTGAACCATGTTCAGGCCGCGGTGATGAAGGCGTCGCCGCACATTTTACTGCGTATTGAGCCACAGGATGTGCAGGTCGTTCAGGCGCAGGAAACGACGCGCAAAGAGGCCTTTCTGTTCCTCTTTCTGCGTCGCGAAAGACGCTCGTACAGTGTGGAGCTGGACGTGACCGTCAACGTGACCGCCATCAATCTCGACAAGGTGGAGTTCGTCACGCACTAACTTACCGCATACCCCGCAGGCGTTGCTGGCAGGGTAGAAGAGGGCAGACTGATGTTCTTACTCATACTAATAAAATCGCTCATTATCGGCGGTCTGGTCGGCGTCGGTGTGGGCGCCGGGGCTGCACGCATGTTTCACGCGCCAACCACTCAGGGAATGGGCGCATTTCGTACACTGGGCGAGCTGAACTCCTGCGAAGGGGATCCGGCGTCGCACTTCTCCTTTGGCCTGGGCTTCTTCTTTAACGCCTGGGCTTCATCAGTAGCGGCGGGTTCGTTTACCCAGGACGTTGATCACCGCATCATTCCGAACTGGGGCGCGGCGGCGCTGATGGTCAAAAACCGCAACGTTGGCGAAACCCTGCACAATCCGAAAAAGATGGCGATTGCCTGTGGCGTGATCGGCATGGTGGTCGTCACCTTCCTTAACCTTACGGCTTCCTCCGTGCCAGCCGCGCTGCAAGTCACCGCCGTGAAAGTGCTGGTACCCGCCGCTAACCTGCTGGTCAACACCATCATGCCGGTGATCTTCTGGCTGGCGGCGATCGACGCGGGCAAAAAATCGGGCTTCTGGGCGACGGTGTTCGGCGGCGCAGCGCAGCTGATTATGGGCAACGCCGTACCGGGCCTGGTGCTCGGCATCCTGATTGGTAAAGGGGTGGAAGAGAGCGGCTGGAACCGCGTCACCAAAGTGATGATGAGCGCCATTGTCGCCCTGTTTGTGCTGAGCGCCTTCTTCCGCGGCTTCGATCTGAAAATGATTGAGTCATTCCACCTGAGCGCGCCGAACTGGCTGGAGCTCATCCACAACTCGCTGAGCGGCAAATAAGGATCTGCAATGGAAGAGAATAAAGGCTTCTGGTACGCCGACTGGTCATTCCCGATCTTCGTTGGCCTGCTCTCCTCCGGCGTCTTTGCCGGAACGCACATGTACTACCTCTACGGCATCGGCGCGTTTAACGAAGTGGCGTTTGTCTCGATGCTGCGCGCGGGCATGGACACCGGCGTTTACGGCGCGGTAGCGGCTTTCGGTGCCAGCTTCCTGTTTGCGCGCATTATCGAAGGATCGCTGGTCGGCATTCTCGATATCGGCGGCGCGATCCAGACCGGCGTTGGTCTTGGCGTCCCGGCGCTGCTGCTCGGCGCGGGCTTTGTCTTTCCGGTCGCCAACTTTGTTGCCTCGCTGGCCACCGGGCTGGTGATTGGCCTGGCGATTGGTTACCTGATCATTCTGGCGCGTAAATTCACCATTAATCAGAGCGACTCCACCTACGGCGCAGACGTAATGATGGGTGCGGGTAACGCCTCCGGCCGTTTTCTTGGCCCGCTGATTATCTTAAGCGCGATGACCGCCTCGATTCCGATTGGCATTGGCTCGCTGGTGGGCGCGCTGCTCTTTTACCTCTGGCAAAAGCCGATTACCGGCGGCGCTATCCTCGGCGCAATGTTGCTGGGCGCGATCTTCCCGGTCGCACTCTGATCGATACGGGTGCTGCAGCACCCGTCACTTCTGGAGAGAGATATGTTTGATTTACTCCTGCGCCGGGCGCGTCTGGTGGACGATACGGTAACGGATATTGCCCTCAGCGACGGGAAAATCGCCGCACTTGGCGAAATTAGCGGCCCGGCGGTGAAAACCGTCGATCTGGCGGGCAAACACTATGTCAGCGCTGGCTGGATCGACTCCCATGTCCACTGCTACCCCAACTCGCCAATTTACTATGACCAACCGGACAGCGTCGGGATTGAAACCGGCGTCACCACGGTTATCGATGCTGGCAGCACCGGCGCGGATGATATTGATGACTTCTACGCCATCACCCGCCAGGCAACGACCGACGTTTACGCCCTGCTTAATATCTCCCGCGTCGGGCTGATTGCGCAGAACGAGCTGGCGAACCTCGACAATATCGACGCCCGTGCCGTGCGCGACGCCGTGCAGCGCCACCCCGACTTTGTTGTTGGCCTGAAGGCGCGCATGAGCAGCAGCGTGGTTGGTGACAACGGCATCACGCCGCTGGAGTGCGCGAAAGCGATGCAGCAGGAGAATGGCGATCTGCCGCTGATGGTGCATATCGGCAACAACCCGCCGAATCTCGATGAGATTGCCGACCTGCTGAGCGCCGGGGACATCATCACCCACTGCTATAACGGCAAGCCGAACCGCATTCTGACGCCGGGCGGCGAACTGCGCGCGGCTGTGACCCGCGCCATCACGCGTGGCGTGCGCCTTGATGTCGGCCACGGCAGCGCCAGCTTCAGCTTTGCGGTGGCGAAGCAGGCCATCGGCCTCGGCATTTTGCCGCACACCATCAGTTCCGATATCTACTGCCGCAACCGCATCGATGGCCCGGTGCGATCGCTGGCGAACGTGATGTCCAAATTTCTCGCCATCGGCCTCTCGCTGCCGCAGGTGATCGCCTGCGTGACCGACCACGCCGCCGACGGCCTGCGCCTGGCGAAAAAGGGGCGGCTGGCCGTGGGCTTTGATGCCGATCTGACAATTTTCGATCTTCGCCGCCAGCCGGTGCTGTTCACCGATGCAGAGAACAGCGCCTTGCAGGCCGACCAGTTACTTACGCCGCTGGCCGCCATTCGCGCGGGCCGGGGCTATCTGACCGAACAAGGGAGGGCAGAGCATGTCTTCGATTTATGAGAAGTACCAGTTAAAACAGGTGATTAACGCCTCCGGGCGCATGACGGCGCTCGGCGTTTCGACCCCGCGCCCGGAAGTGGTGGAGGCGGCGTTGCAGGGCATGAACCACTACTTTGAAATGAAAGACCTGGTGAATAAAACCGGCGACTACATCGCGAAGCTGCTGGATGTGGAAGGCGCAACCGTCGTCTCCTGCGCCTCGGCCGGGCTGGCGCAAGCCGTTGCCGCCGTGCTGGTGAAAGAGAGCGACTGGCTGCTGGAGAACCTGCACAGCACAAAGATCGAAAACAGTGAGATCGTGTTGCCGCGCGGGCACAACGTGAACTACGGCGCACCGGTCGGCACGATGGTGGCGCTTGGCGGCGGCAAAGTGGTTGAAGCCGGTTACGCCAACGAATGCTCCGCCGATCAGCTGGCGGCGGCGATCTCCCCGCGCACTGCGGCGATCCTCTTTATTAAGTCCCACCACTGCGTGCAGAAGAGCATGCTCAGCGTCGAGCAGGCCGCCGTTGTAGCGCGTAAACATAACCTGCCGCTGATTGTCGATGCCGCCGCCGAAGAGGATTTGCAGTGCTACTACCGCGCCGGGGCCGATCTGGTGATCTACAGCGGCGCAAAAGCGATTGAAGGGCCAACCAGCGGGCTGGTGATTGGCAAAACGCAGTATGTCGAGTGGGTGAAACGCCAGACGGCGGGCATTGGCCGCGCAATGAAGGTGGGCAAAGAGGGCATTCTTGGCCTCACCTGCGCCATCGAGCACTACCTCAGCGCGAAAAAGGAGAGCGGGGCGGAGATGGTCGCCAAAATGACGCCCTTTATTGAACAGCTTAATAGCCTTAATGGCGTCAGCGCCCGCGTGGTGTGGGACAGCGCCGGGCGCGACATCGCCCGCAGTGAAATCAAATTTGATGAAGCCGTCACCGGCATCGCTACCGGTGAACTGGTCGAGGCCCTCAAGCAGGGGGAGTACGCCATCTATTTTCGCGGCTACAAAGCCAATGAAGGGATTATCGAAGCCGATGTGCGCAGCGTCAGCGCAGAGCAACTGACCATCATCGCGCAACGCATCGCCGAGGAACTGAATAAGGAGCCACGTCCATGAAACTGACCCCCAACTTTTACCACGACCGCGTATGTCTGAACGTGCTGGCAGGCAGCATTGATAACGCCAGCGCCATCTATGAAGCGGCGGAAGGGCATGTGCTGGTTGGCGTGCTGTCAAAAAACTACCCGGATATCGACTCAGCGGTGGCCGATATGCGCCAGTATGTGCTGAGGATCGATAACGCGCTCTCCGTTGGCCTTGGTGCGGGCGATCCGAACCAGTCGGCGATGGTCAGCGCCATCTCCCGCGAAGTGCAGCCGCAGCATGTGAACCAGGTCTTTACCGGCGTGGGCACCAGCCGCGCGCTGCTCGGGCAGAATGAGACGGTAGTTAATGGTCTGGTGTCACCCACCGGCACGCCGGGGCAGGTGAAAATCTCCACCGGGCCGCTTAGCAGCAAGGCCGCCGACGCGATTGTGCCGGTGGAAACGGCGATTGCCCTGCTGAAAGATATGGGCGGTAGCTCAATCAAATATTTCCCGATGGGCGGGTTGCAATGCCGCGAGGAGTATAAAGCCGTAGCCGAAGCCTGCGCGCGGCACGACTTCTGGCTGGAACCGACCGGCGGCATCGATCTGGAGAATTTCAGCGAGATCGTCGAGATCGCGCTGGCAGCAGGCGTCAGCAAAATCATTCCGCACATTTATAGTTCAATTATTGATAAGGTGAGTGGCGAGACCCGCCCGGCGGATGTTCGCCAGCTGCTTATGATGACTAAAGCGCTGGTGTAAGGCCTGGTGCTGGCGTTATCCGTCCTGATTATTTGATATATATCAGCAACCTAAGGCACTTTTAACCATGAGGTAACGACGTGCGATTTCCGAACCAACGTTTAGCGCAACTCTTCAGCCTGCTGCAGAACGAGACGCTGCCGCAGGATGAGCTGGCGCAGCGGCTGTCGGTCTCCACGCGTACCGTCCGTGCTGATATCACTGCGCTCAATGCGTTGCTGGAGAACCACGGCGCGCAGTTTATTTTGAGCCGCGGCAGCGGTTACCAGTTGAAGGTGCTTGATGCCGCGCTTTATCACGCCCTCCAGGCAACGCGTCCGCGCGCGCTGCGCATTCCGCGCACCGGGCCGGAGCGGGTCCACTATCTGGTGGTGCGCTTTCTCACCTCGGCCTTTTCGCTCAAGCTTGAGGATCTGGCTGACGAGTGGTTTGTCAGCCGCGCCACGCTGCAAAACGATATGACCGAGGTTCGTGAGTGGTTCTCCCGCTACCGCCTGACGCTGGAGACCCGCCCGCGCCACGGTATGAAGCTCTTCGGCAGCGAGATGGCGCTGCGCGCCTGCCTCACCGACCTGCTGTGGGAACTGGCGCAGCACAATGCCCATAACCCGCTGATTACCGAAGATGCCCTTAATGCGGGGGTGCCGGAGGCGCTGGCACCGTTTCTGCACGACTGCTTTAGCCGCTACCATATTCGCCTTACCGATGAGGGCGATCGCTTTATCCAGCTCTACTGCGCCGTCGCCGTGCGGCGCATCAGCGAAGGGTTTCCGCTCTCGGAGTTCATCGCCGACGATGGTGATGAGCAGGTGCATCACGCCGCACGGGATATTGCCAGTGCGTTGCAGCAGCTGGCGGGCAAATCGCTGGCAGAGGCGGAGGAGCACTGGCTGCGGGTGCATATCGCCGCCCGGCGGGTACAGGATCCGGCACCCAGCGCCATCAGCGCCGATGATGACGAAACGCTGGTGAACTACATCCTTGGCTATATCAACACCCACTATAACTACAACCTGCAGGGCGATGCGCAGCTGCATGCCGACCTGCTGACCCATATCAAAACCATGATCACCCGCGTGCGCTACCAGATTATGATCCCTAACCCCTTGCTGGATAACATAAAACAGCACTACCCGATGGCGTGGGATATGACGCTGGCGGCAGTGTCGAGCTGGGGGAAATATACGCCTTATACCATCAGCGAAAACGAGATCGGTTTTCTGGTGCTGCATATCGGCGTCGGGCTGGAGCGGCACTACAACGTTGGCTACCAGCGCCAGCCGCGCGTGCTGCTGGTGTGCGATACCGGGAATGCAATGGTGCGGATGATTGAAGCGGTGCTGGCACGCAAATATCCGCAAATCGTCATTACCCGCACCGTGACGCTGCGCGACTACGAGCAGTGCGACACGCTGGCGGAAGATTTTGTTATCTCTACCGCGCGCATCAGCGAAAAAGATAAACCGGTGGTGACCATCGCGCCATTCCCCAGCGACTACCAGCTGGAGCAGATTGGCAAACTGGTGCTGGTGGACCGCACCCGCCCGTGGATGCTGAAGAAGTATTTCGACGCCGCCCACTTTCGCATTATCGATGAGGCGATGGATCAGCAAACCCTGTTCCGCACCCTCTGCGCCGAGCTGCAGCAGGAGGGCTTTGTCGATGGCGAATTCCTCGATTCGGTGGTGGAGCGCGAAGCGATTGTCAGCACAATGCTCGGGGAAGGCATCGCGCTGCCGCACGCCCTTGGCCTGCTGGCAAAGAAAACCGTGGTTTACACCGTGCTGGCCCCGCAGGGCATCGCCTGGGGCGATGAGACGGCGCACGTTATCTTTTTACTGGCGATCAGCAAAAGCGAGTATGAAGAGGCGATGGCGATCTACGATATCTTCGTCACCTTCCTGCGCGAACGCGCCACCGCCAGGCTCTGCGCCTGCGCCGATTTCGACACCTTTCAACGCGTGGCGATGGCCTGCGTCAGCCGGTTTTGAGAGCGGTTATCCAAAAACAGATGTAATGCCAATGTAATGCTATATTGCATTACACATTCCCACCTGCCCGGAGGCATAATGGCAACGCTCAATGTTCGACTGGATGACAAGCTCAAAGAGGAGGCCTGGAAAGTGCTGGAGAAACTCGACATTACGCCCACCGAAGCGGTGCGCCTGCTGTTTCAATACGTTGCCGAGAATGGCCGCATGCCGGTTAAAACCGTAACGGTGAGCGAAGACGAAGCGGCACTGCTGAAGGTGGTCAGAGAGCGCCTGGCGAACCCGCAAAAAGGGATCAAGGTCAGGCTGGATGATCTATGAACTGGCGTTTGATCCGCGCGCGTTGAAAGAGTGGAAAAAACTGGGCGTGACGGTTCAGGCGCAGTTTAAAAAGAAGCTCGCAGAAGTGCTGGTTCAACCGAGAGTAGAAAAAGCCCGGCTGCATGGCTTGCCGGATTGCTACAAGATAAAGCTTCGTGCCTCGGGCTATCGGTTGATTTACCAGGTCAGAGACAACGTGGTGACGGTGTTTGTCGTGGCGATCGGTAAGCGTGAAAAAGAGGCGGCTTACCACAGCGCCACTCACCGCCTGTAACCCCATCACCGCAAATGGTGCACCACCTGATTGCTGCTGCCGCGCCAGATCAGCATTGGGTCTTTCAGATCCTGCATAAACTTGCCGTCGATCAGCACATTGATCAGATCCACAACCTCCTGCTGCGCGGCGTTCAGCTCATCGATTTTATACCCGGTCCACACCCAGATATCTTTGCCGGGGCATTCGGCGCGGATGCGTTTTACCAGCTTTAAAATATCGGGCACGTTTTGCGGATGCAGCGGATCGCCGCCGGAAAGCGAGATCCCCTGGCGCTTAATACGCGTGTCGTTGAGATCGGCGATGATCCGATCCTCCATCTCCTGCGTGAACGGCAGGCCGGAGTTCAGCCGCCAGGTGCTTTTGTTGTAGCAGCCCGGGCACTCATGCACGCAGCCGGAGACAAACAGGGTGCAGCGGGTGCCGGGACCGTTGACGATGTCGACGGCATAGTATTGGTGGTAATTCATTTTCGCTTCCCACTTGACGCCATAACTGTGTTGGCTGCGCTCACTCACCCGGGTCACTTACTTATGTAAGCTCCCGGGATTCCTTCGTTTGCCGCCTTGTTATGACGCCAATTGCTTTGCGAAACCGCTTCCTGCTTGACGCCATAACTGTGTTGGCTGCTCTCACTCACCCGGGTCACTTACTTATGTAAGCTCCCCGGGATTCCTTCGTTTGCCGCCTTGTTATGACGCCAATTGCTTTGCGAAATCGCTTCCTGCTTGACGCCATAACTGTGTTGCGAAATCGCTTCAGAGTCGTTTTGCAAAACAACCGTAGGCCCGATAAGCGGAGCGCCATCGGGCACATCTCCGGGCTTAGCCAATCTGCCCATTGCCAAGGTGTTTCACGCGGCGTTTTACCTCTTCCTGCTTGCCAGCGTTGAACGGGCGCGCGTCCGGGCTGCCGAGATAACCGCACACGCGGCGCGTCACCGACACGCGGGAGGCGTCATGGTTGCCGCATTTCGGGCAGGTAAAGCCTTTGCTGGTGCAGGCAAACTCGCCGGTAAAACCGCACTCATAACACTCATCAATCGGCGTATTGGTGCCGTAATAGGGCACATGCTGATAGCTGTAATCCCACACATCCTCCAGCGCGCGCAGGTTGTGCTGAATGTTCGGGTACTCGCCGTAACAGATAAACCCGCCGCTGGCTAACGGCGGATAGGGCGCTTCGAAGTCGATTTTGTCGTACGGGTTCACCTTCTTCTCCACGTCGAGGTGGAAGCTGTTGGTGTAATACCCTTTATCGGTCACGCCATCGACCACGCCAAAATCGGCGGTATCGATACGGCAGAAGCGGTCGCAGAGGTTTTCGCTCGGCGTGCTGTAGAGGCTGAAGCCGTAGCCGGTCTCCTCTTTCCACTGATCCACCGCCTGGCGCAGGCGCTCAACAATCGCCACCCCTTTCGCGCGCAGGGTTTCGCTGTCGTAGATATGTTTATTGCCGGAGAGGGCATTGATGGTCTCATGAATGCCGATATACCCCAGCGAGATCGACGCGCGGCCATTTTTGAATATCGGCGCAATATCGTCATCCGCTTGCAGACGCACGCCGCACGCCCCCTCCATATAGAGGATCGGCGCTACGCGCGCTTTCACCCCTTCGAGGCGGGCGATGCGGGTCATCAGCGCTTTACGTGCCAGCGCTAAGCGGCTATCCAGCAGCTTCCAGAAAGCGGCTTCATCCCCTTTCGCCTCCAGCGCGATGCGCGGCAGGTTAAGGCTGATAACGCCAAGGTTGTTGCGCCCATCGTGGATCTGCTCACCGTTCTCTTCATACACGCCGAGGAAGCTGCGGCAGCCCATCGGGGTTTTAAACGAGCCGGTCACTTTCACAACCTGGTCATAGTTGAGAATGTCCGGGTACATGCGCTTGCTCGCGCACTCCAGCGCCAGCTGTTTGATGTCGTAATTTGGATCGCTGAACTTGTGGTTCAGCCCGTCGCGAATGGCAAACACCAGTTTCGGGAACACTGCGGTTTTGCGGTTTTTGCCTAAGCCCGCGATGCGGTTGCGCAGAATCGATTGCTGGATCAGGCGCGATTCCCAACTGGTACCGAGGCCAAAGCCGAAGGTGACAAACGGCGTCTGGCCATTGGCGGTATGCAGCGTGTTGACTTCATACTCCAGCGACTGAAACGCGTCGTAGCACTCCTTCTCGGTGCGCGAGCGGGCGTAGGCGTCGGCGTCCGCGATGTGCCACTCGTTTGCCACTTTGCGATGCTTTTCAAAGCTTTCAGTAACAAACGGTGCCAGCACTTCATCAATGCGGTTGATGGTGGTGCCGCCATAAATATGGCTGGCGACCTGGGCGATAATCTGCGCGGTCACCGCCGTGGCGGTGGAGATCGATTTCGGCGGCTCAATCTCCGCATTGCCCATCTTAAAGCCGTGAGTCAGCATCCCCTTCAGGTCGATCAACATGCAGTTGAACATCGGGAAGAAGGGTGAGTAGTCGAGATCGTGGTAGTGAATCTCGCCGCGCTCATGGGCCTGCACCACGTCGCGCGGCAGCAGGTGCTGGCGGGCGTAGTGTTTGGCGACAATCCCCGCCAGCAGGTCGCGCTGGGTCGGGATCACTTTACTGTCTTTGTTGGCGTTCTCGTTAAGCAGCGCCGAGTTGGTCTGCTCCACCAGGCCGCGGATCTCCTGGTTCAGGCGGCCACGCTTTTCGCGGGCGATATCGCGGTCGTGACGGTACTCAATATAGGCGCGCGCCAGCTGCTTGTAGGGGCCGGACATCAGCTGGTTTTCAACGGCGGTCTGGATTTCGCTGATATCAACCTGCGCGCGATCCTGCATCTGGCTACTGATAACTGCTGCGACGGTGGCGCAATAGTCTGCGTCATCGACTCCCGCTGCGGTTGCGGCGCGCCAGATTGCCTCCTGGATCCGCGCCGAGCTGAAAGGCACTTTACAGCCATCTCGTTTCATCACATGCGGTGTCATGATCACTCCCTTCTGCAAAACAGGTTATCCACACGATAAAGACGCCCCATCGGTTGGTTATTCATTATTAAAACCAATAAGTTCGTCCCGTTCTGGCCCCGATTATCCACAGAATGACGTGCATTCCGGGCGGTAGGTTTGTTCGTATAATAGTCAAGAACTACAACATGTAGGGCCGGCGAGCATTCTAATTTCTATATATAGTGATTTGCATCAAAGATGTTTACGTCTTTTTTGACTCAGGACAAAGTAAAAATCTGACGCTACAGCGGGCGGGGCATTCAGGGGAGATATAAAATTTCACGCTTTTATGATGATTAAAAATGCATCAAAAAAGCGTGCAAAAGTTAAACCAGACGGGCTGGGATCACATGCTGGCGTGGGGCATCAACGTCGGTCACCTGGGCGATCAGCTGCGCCGCCGCCTGACGACCGGCTTCGGCGTAGCCCGGATCGACGGTGAGGATCTCCGGGTGGAGAAAATTGATAAGGGAGGTGTTGCCGACGCTGGCAAGCTGAAGCGTGATGCGCCGCTCCTGCAGATATTTGCTGGCACCGAGGGCCAGGCTGTCGCTGGCGCAGAGCAGCGCCGTGGTCTCGGGCGTCAGCACCTGCGCCACGTGATCGTAACCCGGCTGCATACCCAGGCCGGGCAGCACCGCGCGCGGCGTCAGATTGTGCTGGCGGCAAAACGCCTCATACGCCTGGTGGCGACGCTTGCCGGTGGTGATATCGCTGTGCGGGACGCCAATAAAAGCGATCTGCCGGTGTCCCTCGGCGTAGAGCTTCGCCATCAGCAGTTCAATGGCGCCCTCATCGTCATAACTGACGGAGGAAAAGCCGCTGACGTCGCGCGCCATCACCACCAGCGAGTCGCGCCAGGCGGCAAGCAGGCAGGGCGTGATGCCGGTAAAACCGAACAGCACCACGCCGTCGATATTACGCTGGCTCAACATCTGCAAATGCTCCGCCACCAGCTCCGGCTGAAAGCGGCTCTCCATCATGATCGGGTCGTAGCCCTGCTCATAAAAGGCTGGCAGCATGGTTTGTACTGCCAGGTTTTCGGCGCGGGAGTCGAGCCGCGTCACGATAATCGCCACCACTTTGTCACTCTGCCCGCGCATGGCGCGTGCGGAGCGGGAAGGGGAGAAGCCATGCTGATTCACCACCGCCGCCACCCGTTCGCGCGTCTGCTGGCTGACGCCATTTTCATTGTTCAGCACGCGCGAGACGGTCGATTTTCCCACGCCGCTTAAACGCGCGATGTCATTAATGGTCAGCCGGTTTGGCATGCAGCACTCCTGATACTGGGCAGAGTCAGAAAGTGTTGCACTTCAGAGCAAATAACAACAATGAGTAAAGTCTGGTTTATCCCTGCGCGCCGCGAGTGGCGGTCGTATACGTTCGGTTTACATTTCGGGGTAT
>OHRV01000079.1_pt1 | contig 15745 bp, 33 predicted proteins | sample 1578511 | NCBI WGS metagenome assembly OHRV01 (sample SAMEA3879546, study PRJEB24766) | human gut metagenome | biome: human-associated habitat; feature: feces | place: USA | collected 1985/1987
TGCCTAATTTGCGCCTTAAAAATTAGGCAAAAAAGCCTAATTCCTTTAATCTTATTATGCTCCCTAATCATTGCTCGCTTGTTAGGAGGCCATTTTTCGACTACGATTCTGTGAACTCATAAACCCACAACTGCTCGAAAAAGCCCGCCTTAAAATACTCCCAAGCACTTCCGAACACATAACTGTTTAGAGGTTATCAGGCTCGTAACACCCTATTCCGTCGGCTCACTGTTAGATAATTTCCGTGTTATAATATTACTGTATGTTGAGTACTGCTCACCGCTCGCCGCTCACCAAACCTCTCAATGGTCTCCGGCCAACTGAGGCACCGACTTCGTCGACCTAAGACCTCTCGACCTTCTCGACCTCCTCGTTTCATCTAACTGTTAAAAGAACCCATCAAACGAACAAATCAAAAACTCAAAGAAAGAGGTGTTAAACAAGATGGATGTTTATCGTGTACATGATATTGTAAAGGCGCTTGAAGCTCGCTACGGCGTGAACACGCCCGCACGAGAAGAGCTGATTGCTGCAGCATCGGTGCTGGAGCTCAAAGATCGGCTGAGAGAGAACCCGACTATTAAGCCCGCCGAAGTATTGCCGTGTCCCGCCTGCGGATTGAAGCACCTTCACAAAGCCCGGACGACGGCACCTGATGGCTACGTCAAATATTGCAAGTGCGGCTTCACGGGATACATCAGTCCGACCGACTCGAAAAACGGCGGACGCATCGTCGCTGCATGGAACGAGGCAGTGCTCGACTTCATCGACTACAAGTACCAGCCGCCTGTCTTCAAGGACTGGTACAAGTGCAAGTCTGCTGTTAAGTGACGTCCATCGCCCGCCGCTCGCCGTCGAACGTCTGCTTCGCCAGACTCCGACCCACTCTGACCTCAACCTCCGACTCCAACCTCCGACCAAACCCCAATACCCTAACACAAAGGAGACATGTTATATGACTGAAGAAAGATTTGCTTGGCTTGTTGAAAACGTGTCGCTCGAGGAAGCGACAGAATTGGTCCGCCGGCTTTCGAACGGACGTGTCGTGATACCCAAGAGCCGTCGACTGGCCGCCTGCCCGAAATGCGGACATGCCTACACGAGACAGTGGCACTCTGTCGAGAACCCGCCGCGCTATGTCAGAGTGTGCGGCACATGCTGCTTCAGAGGCTATCTTGCGTCGTCACCCGGTGCCGCCAAAACAGAGTGGAACCGTGCTGTTGAGGACATGCTCGCCGGCTCGTACGAGAGCCCGGCACTCGGGAAAGAGTGGCGCAAGGGCTGAGACCCCTTGCCGCTCGCCCGAGGCTGTGCGTTGCCACAGCAGACCCACTTCACCAGTCTCTCGTGCAACTTGCATATCGTGCAGACTGCACAGCAAAATATGAACGAGATATGAACTGTTAAAGAGACCAACTGTTAAAAAATTCAAAGGAGATGGACTGTTATGGAAAATTACCTTATGATTAACGGAAAGAAGATTGAATTGACTCCTGAACAGGCGGCGCAGCTGTGCGCCGATGACCGTCCTGTTAAGGCACCCAAGAGATTCAATCCCGCTGAAAGAAAAGGCGGACAGCGATATTACGCGGCGAGTCCCACTGGCGTGACAGATGCCGGGGTTGACTCCCTTGGCTCCGTCGACGACACTTTATACGGGTGCGCCAATTACTGGAACGACAAAGCCTTCGCAAAACAAGTGGCGCTCAGCATGCTGCTCTACAGGAAGCTGCTGCAGTACGCCTACTTGAACGACTGCGTGGATGATAAGCCATGGGACGACGATACGGGACATGTCTATATCGCACAGTATGCTTCGGGTCGCTTCATGACAAGTTACACCTGGAACTGCAAGAGCCCTTGCGTCGTCTACTTTAAGAGTGAGGCTGCCGCGAACAAAGCCATCGAAGAGGTGGTGGAGCCTTTCATGGAAGAGCACTCAGACTTTCGCGTTATATGGTGACGCCCACTTATCTCACCGCCCAGGGCTGCGCTCCGCCGCAGCAACACCCTCTTCAAACCCTCTACACCCTTCCCTCTATCCCTATAACATCCAGAGCGAGCTCTCGGACCTCCAATCCGTCGGCTCGCTCGCTTTGCTCGCGCGCGATATAATATAATAGAGAAAAAAGAAAGGATAACGAACTGTTATGAAAACTCCGAAACGCCTTCCTTGTCCCAGATGCCGTGTGAAAGGCCTGCGCTCGGTCTTCGCGACACAGATGACTGACCCAGACTCGCCCGAGGCATATGACGACTACGAGCTCAAGTTCCGCATCGTGTGTAAAAGATGTGGCTTCGCCGGTTACTCGGTACCGCTCGCCAAAGCTAAAGAGGCCATGTTAAACAAGTCGTGGAACGAGGCAGTGCTCGACTATGCCGCCGAGCGGTACGTGCTGCCGACCGCTCAGCATGACTGGCTGATTGTTAAACGTCCCTATCAGCATCACCCAACCAAGCGTGCCGCCGCCAAAACTCCCCGAGCGTCTGCTGCGCCAGACTCCGGGCAAGACCCGCTCCAACTCACCATCAACGACATTCCAGGAGCAGACTCCACCGGTCCAGACTCCTCTGAGTCTGTCCCGCAATACAACTGTTATAAGGAGTCGGATAACCTCACCCGCGAGACCATGGATGAGGACACCTTCTTCAAGATGTTGGCAAAGGTGCAAAAATACGCGACCTACGGGATGCACACAAAGACTTAAACAAATCATCTGTTTAAGATACCCGCAAAACAAGAGAAAGGATAGCTTTCATGATATATAACCTGCTTTATGACTGGCAAAAACAAATCGTCGACACACTCGCGAAGAAGCTCAGCTTCGGACTGTGGCTCGACTGTGGACTCGGTAAGACCGTGCAGGCTCTCGCGCTCGCGGAGCAGAACCAGTCCACCAAAGTGTTGATTGTGACGCCCAACTGCAAAGCTACCGAGTCTGTCAACACTCCAGGCTCCTGGCAACAGTGGGCGACAAAGCTCGGGCCCGAGTGGGTGGTGCGATCCAAGGGTGACAAACATCCCGTCACTGCCGCCGACATCCGGACCTCTGTGTCTGCTGCGCCAGACAAGAGGGACACCTCCGACTCTCCCGACCAAGACTCCCCAAGTGTTAATAACACAACGGTGGCAACTGTTAAAAACGCAGATGGCGTAATTGACACGGAGGATAACTCCTCCCGCAGCAGCTCGTCACTCCGTAAGAACGGGGTCGAGACAACTGTTAATCTGTGCATATCGACCGAAGATTTGCCGCCTTCCGCGAATTCTGCGCGAACAAAAACCGGGAGCTCAAAGCTCCCGAAACCGTTCGATTCGTTTCCCGAGTATGAGAAAACAGTGTGTATTATGAATTACGAGAGCCTCTTCATACGAGGTGCTCAGGGCTCGAGAGTGGTGCTCAAACCCGAGGTGCTGTCATTTATTCAGTCCTGTAGGCACCAGCCCGTGACACTTTTGCTCGACGAGTCCCATTATATTAAGGACCCGACCTCGACTCAGGCGACCGCACTCATGAGCATCAAGCGAGAGCTGATGTGCCACAGCTCGGTGCTCCGCACTTACCTCCTGACCGGCACTCCTTTTACAAGGGGCTTCATCGATGTGTGGAATCAGCTCAAGTTCCTCGGCTGCCCAATAACCAAGACACAGTTCAAAGACTGGTTCTGTGTTCTCGGAAACATTCGTGGGCTCCTCGGATGGCAGCAGCCGATTGTCGGATATAAGAACGTCGACAAGCTATACGGACTCATTCACCGTTACGCCATCACGCTCAAGAGCGACGATGTGTTGAAGCTCCCCGAGCAGGTCTTTACGGAGCATGTGCATCAGCCCTCGCCGTGGTTCACTGTGCTGACGAAGAAAACGCTGCCGTTCAAAACGCTCCTGAACATCAATGCCGTCCGGGCGGAGCTCGGCCTCGGTACTGTTGACGAAGGTTATATCAAGCGCCTGATAACAGTGTGGGAGAGTGAGCACGGGCATCTTGTTGGTGAGATGACAATCGCCGATGCGATGCGGCAAAACATCTCGGTGCAGAATCCCTGGTACCGCAACATCGACTACCCTGAGAGCAACTATCTCTGTGATACGGCAGGCTCCTTCTGGATGCGCGCCCGTCAGATGAGCATCGGCTTCCAGGGCAACGCTGAGACAGCCACCTGGTACGACGAGACGCGGATTGATATGGTGGTCGACCTGTTGAGGAACCGTGAGGACAACTATGTGGTCTTCTATAATTACGTGCCGGAGTTCACGGAGCTGTTTGAACGGATACTCGCACTCGGATACAATATCGATGTGTATAACGGTGATATTAAGTCGCTGGACAATTATACCCGCTACGCGGGCGAGACTCCCGAGGCACGACTGACCGACAAGAAGAACGTCATCCTGACTAACTTCGCCTCAGGCTCCACAGGAATGAATTGGCAGGAGTATAACCAGTGCGTCATCGTGTCGCTCCCGTGTTACAAGCATTGGGCACAGGGGCTGAAGCGAGTGCACCGCAACGGGTCGAAGGACACCGTCTTCTACCATGTGTTTAAGTCGAGCAACTGGCTCGATACAGGGATGTGGCAGACACTCCGCGACGGTGTGGAGTACTCCGAGGACATGTTCAACAAAGCTCTGAACGAGGCGCAGGTATAAATTCCGTCGGCTCGAGTATGAGCCTGTTTTGCGGTATAATATGAATGTAACGAATTGACGAGGTGAGAAAAAAATGATAACAGAGGAACTTCGTGAATGCTATAATCTGACGCTTATTGCAGCGGCTTTATCAGATGACGGCAAAACAAGATTCCAATGTATGGACCTCGACTGTAATGTCTGCCCGTTAAAAGGGACTTGTACAGAGGATTCTATGCGAATGTTTTTCGATGACTGGCAAAGATGGTGGTACAGATTATCCGAGCATGCAGACTGCGATGAACGCACCATTCTTGATGTTGTCGATGAAGTCAAATACGCTTTAGCAAAACAAGAAAGGGATTGGTATAGAAGATGAAAATTACACCTGAACTGTTAAGAGCCTACAACAACACTCTCGCAAAGGCTATCACGCACGGCAAGTCCGACTTCCTGTGCTCGGGCCTCGGCTGCGAGAACTGTCCGTTCAAATACAGCGACTGCTGCGATGTCAATGTCAAAGGCGGCGGAGGCGAGCTCCGCACGTTCGACGAGTGGAAGAAATGGTTCGCGGACCTGTATGAGACCACAGACAACCGTTCGCTGAATGATGTGGTGGAAGAGCTGCGCCTGTCGAAGCAGCCTGGTACAGACGGTGAGCCTGAGCCTGTTGAGTTCGTCTACCAGGTCACTCGCACCACGCTCAGTGTCGCGGCTCCTGTTGAACGAAAGGTCTTTCGCTTTGAGCAGGTGATCGCGGAGCTTAGCGAGTTCATGAAGGACATTACGGAGTGGGTGCGGATGATGCACGGAAAAGCTTCCGAAATTTCTGTTATCATTCCCGATTACATGGAGTTCCACGCGGTCGATGCCAAGGGCTACAGCGTGCTCGACTGGGCAATGGATGCCGGAGACTTCGGGAAGAAGAAAGTCTGGATTGACGCATGAATCAATACTTCATTGCGTATGACGTGCGGCGGAAAGTTCTGATGTTCATCAGGACAGACCGCCCGATGAATCTCGGTGATGTGCGGAAGTTGATACCCGGCGGCTGTGACATTTCCAAGCGGGCGTTGCAGATATGGGGTATGAACAAGACCAAGTATGTGTATGCTATGACAGCTGTGACGGAGGAATGAACAATACCCGGGGCTCTGCTTCGCGAGAGCAAGAACACCGGGTCTGTCGGCTCAAAGAAAAGCTACGAACGTGATATAATATAAATACACTGGAGAGGAGAATAAACTTATGAAAAAATTTATAAAGCACAAGGGCAAGAAGTATGTGTTTGCCTTGGATCATTATGTAATCGGCGGAAGATATGCTCTGCTTCTCGTATCGACCGATGGTGATAGCGAGCTGTTATCGTCTAATATCCTTGATGATAAGGATAACCCGAGAGCACCGGAAGACTGTATTTGTGTGGACCTGAACAGCAGTATCGCTGCTGAGCTTTTCCTAAAGCTCTGGCGCAAAGGTTTCATCGAAAACACTGGCAAAGTCGAGTTCAGCGGCTTCTGCGCATATCCGGTCTGCCGACTCAATTTAGAAAAGATAAAGGAGTATTCCGATGAGACTGTGGCACGTTGATCTGATCCCGTATTTGCCCAATTCGCAGCTTGCGGCTCAGTGGCGGGAGCTGAATTCCATCTTCAAAAACAAGCCGAGCCACATTCTTATCAATTACGTGTACCCGTACCCGAAGCTATATCTTCGGACCTATACCGACACCGTGTTGAGAGAGATTCAGAGACGAGGCTTCACAATTCGGTCGGCCGAAAATTATAAGGCCTTTTTCGAGGGCACCGTTAATCCGGATAAGCCGTACTTTTTCAAAGAACACGATGACGGCTATCTGATTGAATGCTTCTTCAATCTTGCGGAGAAATATCAACGCGGACAGAAAGACTTCGACCAAAATCGTTTCAGGAAGCTCTGCGATTTCATGGTCGAACAGATTCCGATGCTGAAAGATTTAATCACACTTGTAAAGAAAAGAGGGAATTACGTAAATGGCAAATGCATGGATGATCCGGAGTGACGGTAAAGCAATCCCCGTGACGGTGCACCTTTACGGTGCGCTTGATGACCCGGAGGAGACGCTCTATGCCGCAGAGTGGCTCTATCATAACACGAAGGAGCCGGCGACAAAGGCGGCGATTCATAAGCTCGTTGTGGCGTATGCTCACGAGCTTGACCCCGACGCGGCACCTCAGGAGTACGAGTCGATGCTCCTCTATCAGATGAAACACCTGCCGTATAAGGTGATGACACCGGAGTTCATTAAGGAGCTGAATCTCGGGAACGACGGTGCCACCTATGACCTGCAGAGCATTAACGCCCTTGTCAACGATATGTTGAATCAGGAGTTTCTGCGAGCTCGGTACGGCGGCATGTACGACAGCGATAACACCGACGGCGGCGAGATGTATTTCCGCATCAGCTCAACCGACTACAATTGGTTCCCTGTTATCTGGGAGTTCGTCTACAATAACAGGAACCGTATCTCGAATGTCACGGTTGTGAAGGACCCGGAGTCGACCGGTATGAAGGGGCTGTACCTGCAGCACAACGGCGAGAAGATTGACCATATGCCTGTCGATGAGTTCATCAACCTCTCGGGCAGACCCGTCATGGATTCGTACAAGGGAGTGCTTACTCTCTTCCCGAACATGAACATGATTCGTCGCCACGAGAAAATTATGAAGGCCCACGCAAAGGATTCCGCCTTTGTTCCAGGAAAAGAATTCAAAAGATAAAAGGAGAAAAATACCATGCTGATGCAAAAAATCACCCCCGAAGTAAAAGAGCGCTTTTACAAGCAGCTCCGCTTCAGTTCAGATGCGTACAGACAGTTCCGTGAGATGACAAAGACCGGCAACTTTTATACGAAGGTGGATGTTGATAAGTTTATTTATCACCCGTTTTCGTCGACAAAGGACAAGCAGGTGTGGAGCTATGGTAATATCATCATCGAGTGCACCAAGACTCCGCCCTACATTACTCTGAGAAAAGCATAACAAAGAGGGCGCCGGATGAGCGCCCTCTTTCAATTCCGTCGGCTCACAGTATGAGTGAGAATGTGGTATAATATATATGTAAACGAGAGGAGTGATAAAACCATGAAAACTTATTTAATTTGTGCGACTCTGTATTTCGTAGCACTGCTGACTGAATCTTCGACACCGAACTGGTTGCGAGTTCTGTCAGCTGTCTGCCTTGGAACCTTATGCGCAGAAGCGGTATTCGACCAGTACCGTCTCGAAAAGCGCATCAAAACCCTGGAGGAGAAACTCAATGATGTACCGAAAGATAGAGATTAACGGTAAACCGGTTTACAGCTGTCTTGGCGACGGTCACTGTTGGTGTCAACGCTGCGAACAGAATGGCCGCTTCGGTCTGAGCTGGACTTGCTTCGTGTATCGGCTGGAACCAAAAGATGACGCGCCTGTTTATTGCGCAGAGTGTATAAAGGAGATTCTGAAAGAAAAATGAAATTCGTAATTTTTCTCATTGCTGGTATTTTTCTCCTTATTGGCTCGACCACGTTTCCAACAGCACTGAATGCACTATTCCTGCTGATTGTTATAGTAACAGCTATTGCAATGATAGCAGATCAAATCGGAGGTAAAAAGAAATGAACAACAATTATGCTGTAATCAATGGCAAGCGCATTGAACTGACAGAAGATCAGGTGAAGGCGCTTGGAATTGAGGTCGAAAACAAAAAGAATCCGTTTGAAAGAGTTAACCCTGATGTTGATGATAAATACTATTATATCAGGGTTAGCGGTGATGTCGCAGAGTATCGTGATGTAAACGATAATGCCGATAGGCTGTTGTATGAAGTCAGTAACTATTTTAACGATAAGGCTTTTGCCGAACAAGTAGCTCTGCATCAGCTGCTCTACCGCAAGTTGTTGAAATTTGCGTATGACAATGAGTGCGAAGACGATCAACCGTGGGATTGCGAAAACAGGCATTATCATGTGTACTATTCACACGCTTACAAGATGTTTACGACAGAACTCAAGTACGAGGGACAGCATCCAGGAGTATATTTTCCATCTCAAGAAGCCGCAAAGCGCGCTATCAAAGAGGTGATCGAGCCGTTCATGAAAGAACATCCCGAATTTGTATGGTGAAAGGATAAATGATGAATGACTTAAAACCTTGCCCATTCTGCGGATTTTACGGAACCGTGAAGTTTGATATAGATGGCATGAAAGATTCAATGGGAAGAAAATGGGCATATACGGTTTCCTGCGATAGATGCTGTGCGTCCACAGGAGTATGCTGGAACCATGAGATGGCTATTGAAGCATGGAATAGGAGGACAAATGAAAATTCTGTTTTATGATGGGAGTATCAATTCGTGGGCTTGTCCTTCGAGTTTCTCCAATTATTATAGGCTCAGTGATAGATGGGGTTATACTGACACTATAAAAACCCTCGATTTATATAAGGAAAATCTCGGCGAAGATGCCATTATTCTCACAAATTCCATTGTTGCGCTTGACCATAAGTATGGTTGGAACAAGAAGGAAAACCACACAGATATTTATTTTTACGTTAAATCGAAACGCGATTTTGTGAGATGCGATGAATTGACCGAAAAAGAAATTCGAAAGGGACACAATATCATGAAGATGTTTATGAACGGTGCTTTCGACCTGGGGCAAAACAATGAGAAAACTTCGTAAATCGGAAGTCAACCGAATCGTTAAAGAGAACAAGGCTCTTTCCGATGAAGACCTCATTAACAAGTACTTTGACCTTGTTTACCGTGATGTTCTCGGCTCACAAGCTGAGCGCATGGAAGATGCTGGTTGGGAAGAAAGTGATATTCAAGAACGGCGCGAGTATGAGCATTATATGGATTACTATACCGATATTCTCGCCCGGATGTTGCAAGAGCGCGGTGTAGACCCGTGGAAAGATTATGCAAATAATATAACGGAGGGAATTTGATGTATGAATTGAAGCCGTGTCCGTTCTGTGGAGGAAAAGCAAGGCGGTATGTAACCGTTCAAAACTTGGTTCATATTTATTGCCCGTCTTCAAATCCTTGCAGTGTGCATCCGCGCACCGGATTTTTCAAAAAACAAAAAGACGCTGATGACGCGTGGAATAGGAGGACAAATGATGGCAAAGTACATTAACTTTGATATTGCTGTACGCAAGCTCGGTACCTGGTATAACGACCTTGCTGAAGCTAATGGTAGCGATGACGATTTCGTCAAAGGCTATGGCGAGGCAATGGATGACCTTGCGGATGTTCCTGCCGCCGATGTACAGGAAGTGAAACACGCAAAGTGGATACAGCGAGGTGAAGATGCTATATGCAGTAATTGCGGGCAACTAACCGAAGATCGCTGTATTGATGGTGATAGCGAGTCTGGTTATTATGCGGTATTGCCGCATTACTGTAGCAATTGTGGCGCAAAGATGGATTTGGAGGATGACTGATGGCAAAATATATTAATGTTGATGAAATCGACTATAAGATAATCTGTTATCCTCATCTTGATTTTGCCACAGGAACAATTCGCACAGAACAACTTGCCGGGTTTTACGCGCTCAAAGATGATATCGATGCGATGCCTGCAGCCGATGTACGGGAAGTGAAACACGGGCACTGGGATGAAATCAGAGACGGATATGGAAAAATCGAAGGCTGGATTCATAAAGAGTGTGGACGTATGTCAATGAGGAAAGATGAATATTGTTCAAAATGTGGAGCGCTGATGGATTTGGAGGATGAATGATGCCGAGATACGTTAACGTTGATTTGTTAAAAGCCGAGTTCACCGGAAATTTTACAAAAGCCTATGCTGTTCCCCTAATCAAGAGTATTATTGACAATGCACCTACAGCAGATGTAGAAGAAATTCGACACGGAAAATGGATTTACGAGGGTTATTACGATGTGAGAGGGCACGCATTCCAATGTTCTGCCTGCGGAAGGTGGATGTTTACAGATTTTCCAAAACATGTTGTGGAAGAGCAACCTTATTGCCATTGTGGAGCGAAGCTGGATGGTGTAGAAGGATTGGAGGATGAAGAATGACTTGTAAGGATTGCCTGCACTACGAAGCGTGTCTCGATCGGTGTAGAGGATTTGGTCAGGAAGCAGAATTATGCGAGCATTTTTCAGATAACTCTGAGTGGGTTCATTTTCCCGGTAAAGACTACAAAACTGCATATTTTGCTATTGGACATGGCGATGAGGCTCGAGTAATAACGGAGCCGATATGCGGTTGGGGTGTTAAAAACGGAAGACCATGTATTATTGACGAGTACGGCTACATTTACGAAATCGCTACAGAGGTTTTCTTGACGAAAGAAAATGCAGAGAAAGAAGTTGAACGGAGGAAAAAACCGAATGAGTTGTAAAGACTGTATACATTGCAGTGCTTGTATGCATACAAGAACTGCTACGCTGGACCCGTATCAATTTCGGCCGACCAATAAAGACACCGGAGAATGTAGCGATTGGCTTAGTTGTAATGTTCAGGAAGTTAGGTATTCTCACTGGGAACATTATAATGACACTGCCATGTGCGTAAATTGCGGGCACTATACAAATGATGCCTATTTTGATGAACACGGTAAAATCATGCTACCTAATTATTGCAGTGCTTGCGGGGTGAGAATGTTGGAGGATAAAGAAAATGCTGACTGACATCGATATTGAACTGCAGAACGAACTTCTTGATTTTATCAAGAAACGCGAATCCGAAAAGAATCAGCCGTTCGGGAAAGTGCTTGTTGCCACCTTTTTGAGAAAGCTGATTGACGGTGATTGCAAGATCACCGGATGTGCAAAGAACGACAAAACGGGCAAACTGTGGGTCGAGTATAGTTTTTACGAGGAGACACCTAATGGATGAGTTAAAAGAACTGATAGCGCAGTTCCCACATTACGAAATCAAATATCTGGTGTCAAGTCCGGATAAAGGCTCGAGTTTTCCGGCCGTTATAACGAGCGCCAAAGTGGTCGATTGCACCGAGTCCAGAGGCGTTAGATTTTTCGGCAAAAACACCTACATTGAGTATCGAATCAAACAGATGACTTGGGACGGCGAATATGAGGACTTGGACCTTGATGAGCTCACGACCACAGCCGCGTTCGAATGTGACCGTCTACCCTGGAAGAAAGTGATTCTTGTGCAGCTTACACAAGAAAATTGAAAGGAAATTTATAATGGGAGTAAAGTATAATATCATTATTCGGGATTCTGAGAACCTCGAAGCAAATATCAAAAGCCTGTCGGATGCTGAGCTTTCTGACCAGATGAATATCTGCATGGGAATCTGTTCCTGCATTCTCAATGTCGGAAAGCCGGATAAGTTCAACGAACCGATTATTGAGTACTGTCAGACCCGTTTCGGCGATATGCTGAATTATACCCTCGATTTGATTCAGGCATACCTGGAACGCGGCGGCACGGGTAATGTCACACCTTACGCAGCAAAGCTCGAAAAGCTCAAAGCAAGAGTTGAGGATGTGAAATCAAAAATCGCACCGCACTTCAACGCAGATAAAATTGACTGGCAATACATTGCCACACTTTGAAAGGAGCTGATACCTATGAATATGTTTATGAGAGACGGCCTCGTTGATGCCTTCAACAAATGCTTGAATGCAACATACACTCACATTGAGAACGATGCTGATTATGCGACACAGTTCGATGAAAAAAGCGGCACCCTGTTCCTCCTGTTCCAGTGGACGCACTCGACGCTCGACTGGTGGTCGAACCTTGACTTCTTCGCCCGGACTGTAAAGCCCTACAAGAACATGGACGTGAAGTGGAAGTGCCACCGTGGGTTTCATCGTGTTTGGAAGACGATCGAACCTGAAGTTGAAGCTCGGATTGCCGACCCGGATGTCAAGAGAATTGTTTGCATCGGCTACAGTCATGGTGCGGCTATCGCCGCGTTCGCTCATGAGTATTGCTGGTATCATCGCCCTGATATCAGGAAGTCAATTATCGGTTTCGGATTCGGAGCACCGCGTATTTTCTTCGGGCGTATGAAACCCGAGCTTGCTCAGCGCTGGGAGAAATTCTTCCCTATCCGTTCGAACAACGATATCGTCACTCATATGCCGCCGAGGCTGTTCGGATTCCGACATGTCAATGAGGTGACGACGTTCAAAAAGGGAGGCCCGCTGATTCGTAAAGAGGGCGAGGAAAAGTGGCCCAAATGTGTGGTCAGCCACACCTATCACAACTACATTCAGAACATTAAAAACGGAGAGGTCAAGGGACCGCTCGCGTTATTGGAGGTATACAACGGTGAGTGCGAATGAGATGTTGAAAAACAAGTGGTGCGATGATTGCACCGGTAACGTGAGAGCTTGCCAGGAAAGCGGTATCTGCGAAGGCCAGCTTTCGATTAAAGAAGATATGAGGCTGATCGATTTCCTTTATCACAACCCCGCTGTTCTCGCGAACATGATGATTGCGGCGAGTATGCGCCGCGATGAATTCGTGTTGACGTCTCCTGCCGGCACGTTCAAGGATGTCGATGAAGCAACCGCAAAAACAGTAGAATGGCTCCTGCAGCCGTATGAAGGAGGAAACAATGATTGATACCTGTGACGTAATCGGCCTGTTTGATAAGGACGGAGTACAGGTCCGAAACAATGATATTATCCGTATCAGGACCCTCGACTGTGACATGGTTCGTTACGGACGGATCGGGTTTGGCGTGTTCGAGGATGATAACACTGGAGAGAATCATATCGGTTTCTATGTGAAGTCCCAGGGGCATACGGTGACGGCTGGCCAACTCGTCGGATATTCCGACCAGTTCAAGGTCGTCGGCAACAGATTGAATTATATTTACGCAAAAAGGAGCGGAAAATAATGGACCTGATTACAGCAGAATGGATTCTCGGAGCCGTTAAAATCATTGAATCCGGAAAGTTCGAGAAGCTCGAGGGCTACGGCGTGAAAGTATATCGCTGCGGCAACATCATCAGAATTGATGTCAAGGCATGAAAATCTCGCTTGATAAATACGAAGGAACCGGAAATCCGGAAATCCTCTTCGACGGTATTGAAGTAACAGTGAATCCGTGCCACCTTCCTCGTGGTGGCACGGCTTTGAACACACCGGAATTCCCGGAGGCACTCGAATGTCTTGAAGCCCTCGAACTCATTGAAGACACTCACAACCTCGTGAAGTGTAATGCTAGCACCTTTCCCGTAGTGACATTAAAAAATTTTCCCGAAGAAGGGATGGAAATTTGAAAAAGTCGGCTCACAAACCGACTTTTTTGTGGTATAATATAAGTAAGGCTTATTGAGGGGAGGGCTATAAGATGGAAAAGCATTATCTTGTCGTAAAGAAAGACACGAGACCTTGTCTTGTTACATTACGACATATTGTGACATTGCGACCTGAGGTCGCAATTAAGGACGCAATTGAAGATTATTATCGGGTGTTCAGGAAGCTCGATGGAGATAAATTTTATTTTGCCGAAACATATGATGAAATGATTGCACTGGTAGAAAGAGAGGACTGACCTGTGGCGGAAAGAGTTCTACAGAAAACAATCAGAGAGATGCCGGCCGAAATAACAGATGCTGACCTGGACGCAGCATTCGGAGCTCTTATGGCGAAAGCCAATGCTGCGAAAGCCCGGCAGCAGTCTGGCGGAGCAGACGAGATGCCCTCGTCTATACAGAAACCGAAATTTGTTCCGACTCCAACAACGGTTGACCGGCAAACGCAGATTATCGATCAGCAGGAAGCAATGAACCGCAGCATGGTCGAGTGGCAACAGATTCTCGCTCCTGAATGCGGTGTTTATAATACAAAGTACGGGTACATTGTTAAGGAGTTCGACTCGGTCATATATCAGTATATCGGGCGGGAAGATAAAGACGCAAGAGTGTATGCTCAACACAATCTTGTGGCACTGCTCCGGCATAAATACTTTCGAGTGGTCGATGATACGTCACAGGAGCAAATCGATAAGATAGTCACCTGGTTCTGTAAAAACATTTACAATAACGTGTGCTACATGACTATCAACAAGGATGACCCTGTTCGGAGCAGCCTACGGCTTGACACGTTGCCACCGTATTGTGTAGCATTTGCCAACGGCGTATATGACTTCAAGAAAAACAAGTTCCTGTTGAAGTACGAGCGGATTCGGATTCCCACAATTACGAATACGATGATTCTCTATCAGAGATACTGCATTATGTGGTGTTTCAATTACGATTTCGAGCCGTTGCCGTTCGGCATTACGGAACTCCCGTTTGATGATTTCTGCGACTTAATGAAAGACCAGGAACCGACAAATGCGAACCTGACATGGCAGCTGTTCTGGAACATGGCTCATGATTTGAATCATACGGCGACAAAGCGTCGCCTTGTTCATCTGTCGCAGATTCTGGGATATATCGTCGACACGGACTTTGTTCAGAACTTCGTGATTCTGATCGGTTCCGGACAAAACGGCAAGAACTCACTTCTCGACGGTGCCTGTTCACATTTCCTGTTACCTGCGCCGGGCCAAGAGTCACTCGATTCAATTGAAGAGGATAAATTCATCGGTGGCACATTGAGAGGCCTGAGCCATAATATCTGCCTTGAGACAACACCTGGTGTAAAGAAAACAAGCGACCAGTTGAAGAAGCTGACCGGTTCAAACGAATACGCAATCGAAGAAAAAGGAAAAACAAAGGCGACAATTCCGATGAACTGTAAGTTCGTGTTCTCAGCAAACAACCGGGAGAACATTAAGTTTAGCGACCAGACGCAAGGCTTCAACCGACGCTGCAACCTCTTCGAGCTTTATTACACCTGGGATTACGAACATAGCTTCATGAAATACAATCCCGATTATTATAAATGCGACCTGCGGCCGGAAGAAATGATGCGGGAAACCATGAACAACGTCCTTTTTGTTTATCTTGCAATGTACGGAATTATGAGTGCGACGAACGGCTTTACCGAGCCCTTTAAGTTCTCGTACAACGACTGGTCCGATACCTACACGGATATCAATACAGAGTTGGCAGATTTCTTCGAGTATGCCTTTACTCCGGAAACACTCTTCCGTTTCTGGTTTGATCCGACTGTTGAACTTGCTG
>OHRV01000085.1_pt1 | contig 15507 bp, 14 predicted proteins | sample 1578511 | NCBI WGS metagenome assembly OHRV01 (sample SAMEA3879546, study PRJEB24766) | human gut metagenome | biome: human-associated habitat; feature: feces | place: USA | collected 1985/1987
ATAATAGTAATACAACAGCGTGAAAGGAGGATAAAGACTATGCTTGACAGAATATCGCTCATACTCGTTATAATCGGCGCTTTGAACTGGGGCGCCGTGGGGCTGTTCCGCTTCGACTGCGTGGCAGCCATTTTCGGCGGCCAGGCCGTGGCCATCAGCCGTGTTATCTACGCACTGGTGGGCATCTCCGGGCTATGGTGCATCACTCTGCTGTTCCGTAACACGCCCACTGAAGCGTAGAGATATGAGATATGGAAAGACCGCCTCTTGGCGGTCTTTCCATATCTCCCGGATTATTTCATCATTTTCATTTTCTTTTCTATGCGCTTGCGTTCCTTCTTTCTGCGCCGCGCTTCATAGCCATCGCTGGCTGCGGCAAACACCCTCTCATACGGCTCCGGCAGCCACTCACTCATATAGCGGCAAAGCTTCTCACCGGCCGGGAATTTAATAAATCCCTTTTTGTTGCGCAGCAGATAGCTCTTGTTCCGGCACTCCTGCGGATAAGACTTTGTGGAAAAATACGCCACATCTACAGGCGTAACCGCTTTTCGCGCCGAACCCGGCCAGCGGTAGTCGATACCAGTATATCGAATCTCCGTCTTTCTCAGCCGCACTGTCCGCATAAAGGAACACTTCCAAACGATCTCGTCCTCCGTGACCACAAGGCACGCAAAGCATCTGTACCAGAACTGACGAAGCAGTGCGTAGTACAACGACACCTCTACCAGCAGGAGAAAAGGTATCTCCCACCATGCCAGCATCATTCCGGCCATTCTGTCCCGCACAAAGAGATACGGGAGCCACACCATAACAGCCAGTACCGCCAACATGAGAAAACGCCCCTCGGTCAGTAGGATGATGTGCTCGTGAAACACTTTTCGCTTTACAATATCCGCTTTTTCCGCCTTGCGTTTCATGGTGCCGCCTTTTCATCAACCTGATAAAGCCTTTTTGCTGACAGTCAAAGCATACCGCCGTTATAGCGGCGCTGGACGCGCCAAAGAATGGCGAACGACGCCGCAAGACCGACGAACAGCACCACCAGCGAAGCGGTGACCGCGCCGGGAAGTGTCCACAGCAGAGAGACAATCCCACTAAGTACCAGTGTTCCCGCAAGGGCGAAAAGTCCGGTGGAAAAGGCCCGGCCATAGGCTGCCATATCCTCCGATCTGACTCTCTCCCTGTGATATTCATGGATCAACCCCGTTTTTCCGTGGTAGATCAGGAGTCCGAACAGCAGAAAAAGGGCTGCGATGGCCCACATAAGAACAGCATAGGCAATCATAGACGTATCCTCCACAATTTGTTGCATAACTTCTACATATTTTGTGCTCTATTTTACCAATAAATGTTTTACTAATTCCTCGTTCGGGTCAGCTAAAACGGTCTGATAATTGGTATAAACTACCATTCCGGGCTTGGCGGCGGCGGGCTTCTTTACGAACTTTACCTGGGTGAAGTCAACGGGTACTTTTGTGCTGCTTTGCGCCTGGGAAAAATAGGCGGCCAAAGAGGCGGCCTCCGCGATGCTCTGTGCATCGGGTCGTCCGCCACCGGTGGACAGTATGACATGGGAGCCGTGGATCTTCTGGGTGTGGAACCACAGGTCCCACTTCTCCGCCGTCCTGGTGGTCAGGCGGTCGTTCTGCCGGTTGCTGCGGCCCACAAAAATCGGCAATCCGGCGGAGGAACGGAACTCCCGAGGCTTGCTGGGGCGCTGGAAGGGCTGCTTTTTCCCACCCTTGGCGCGGAGATAGCCGCCGTCGGTCAATTCGGCGCGGATGTCATTGAAATCCTGCTCGGACTCGGCCTGCGCCAGCTCCTGCAGAACACTCTCCAGGTACTCCAGTTCAGCACCGGCTCTGGTCAGCTGCTCTGTGAGGTATTTTTCCGCGGTCTTGGCTTTTGTATATTTTTTGAAGTATTTAGCGGCATTTTCCTGGGGTGAAAGGCGGATATCCAACGGAATATCTATGTCTTTGCACGCCGGATCATAGTAGTTCTGCGCCGTGAGGCGGCTCATGCCGCGCTCCATCCGATACAGATTTGCCGTGATCAATTCGCCATAAATGCGCCACTTATCCCGGTCTTTGCTGTCCAAAAGCTCCTTTTCCTGCATGGTGATCTTGCGGCGCAGACGGGCGGCGGCGTTATTGGCCGTTTTCAGCAGGTCCTGCCCCTTCTGCTTGACACGGTCCGCCTGCTCGCGCTTGGCGTAGAAGTCATCCAACAGGGCGGAAAAGCTGCCGTACTCCTCTGCCGCTGCCGCGCTGCCGTACTGACAAACAGGCAGGTAGGTGAAGTCCATAGGCGCGCCGGAGCGTTTCAGCATAACGGGTGTAAAGTTGTTAGCATTCACAGTGTCGCGCCATACGGAGAACGCGGCCCAAAGTGTCTCGGCTGTCCGCAGCGCAGAGGAATCCACGGCACCGCAGGCACGAAACGCGATCTCACGGGCCACCAGCGGTGAGATACCGTTGAAGGTGTCCACCAACCACTTATCCGCAGGCATATCCTCCCCTGCCACGGCGGCAAGACGGGAAAACATCTCCCTCTCCACTGTGAAGGGGTCAACCTTGTCAGGCGCTGCGGGAAAACGATAAAACAGGCCCGGAAGTACCTGACGGTCCGGGTTCATCTCGAAGTCGATGCGGCGCAGGCAGTCCAGGATACGGCCGTCCTTATCGGCTAAAATGAGGTTGGCGCGGCGAGGAAATGCCTCTAAAATGAGGGAAAAACGGCGGCGCTCGCCCAGCTCGTCGGCGGCGGAAATGTGTATGTTTACCACACGTTCCATCGGTATTTGTTCAATTTTTTCAATAATTCCGCCTGACAGATACTTTCGCAAAAGCATACAGAACATGGGGGGCTGGGCGGGATTGTCCCGGAGCAGCTCCGTCAGGTGCAGGCGAGGCTGCCCCCCTCCGGCGGACAGCAGGAGGCGGCGGCTGCCGCGGAGCAGCAGCACCACCTGATCGCGGGCAGGCTGCTGTATCTTCTCGATACGGCTGCCGGCGACAAGGGGCGAAAGCTCCGCCACCACAGCTTGCAGGCATACGGCATCCAGGGGCATATCAGGTCTCCTCCATCATGGCGCGGAACAGCTCCTCCGCGCGGTTTTTATCACCTTTTAAGTATAAATAGCCCATTAAACACTCCAAACCGGTGGCGGAATGGTACTGGGCCGGGGTGGCGCTGCGGGACATGGTGTGGACGTTGGCGTTGCGGCCGCGCTTGTAGACCGCCTGCTCCTCGTCCGTGAGCAGCGGGAGCACCTTCTGCATTTTTTCCGCCTGGGCGGGGGCGCAGACCAGGGCGATGGTGGCGCGGTGCAGATCCTTGCCTGTCGCTGTACCGTGGACACAAAGCCAGGTGCGGACCAGCGTTTCATAGACCGCATCACCCATATGGGCCAGGGCGATGGCGCTCATTTTACGCAGCTCATCAGAGGATAGTTTTGGGGCAAAATAGTTCAAAATGTTCCACTTCCTTTACCCCCTCAGTATGACACATTTGGTTTGTTTTGGCAAGAAAAAGTGTCGACAAGGGGGCACGTATATGATACAATTTAGGCAGCGATGCTTTACTTTTATGTTCCCTTTTTTGTACTTTGTTGATACCTTATCACATTTTCTGCGCAAGGCGCACACAAAGCTGCGTCAACAGGCGCATTTCAGGAGGTTTTTTATGCCGCATACGGAAAAACGCTATAAGAAGGGCGAGATCATCTGCCGTCCCAAGGAGATGGTCATGAGCATGTACAACATCCTCTACGGCAGCGTGGGGGTGTACTTCGACTATGGGACGCCGGAGCAGGTGGAGGTAGTGACCTTGCGGGAGGGCGACTTCTTCAACGTCATCAGCTTTTTGGAGTCGCGGCCCCGGAACACCACGGCGGTGGCGCTGGAGAACACCATCGTCAGCGAGATCACCTATGACAACTTCAGCGCGTACTTCCGGGAGAAGCCGGCGAAGATCATGAGCCTTTTGCAGCACATGAGCGCGCGGATGCGGCAGATGCAGAAGGCCTATGTGGACACCTGCCACGCGCTGGAGGTGTACGGTGATAAGGCAAGGCTGGCGGCGGAGCACGGCGAGTGGACCGACAGCCACAACCGGACGTACAACCTGCTGAAGGCCATGTTCCCGTCCGTGTACCACGAGGAAGAGAAATAGATACGCGTCCCCCGGCTTTTGGCCGGGGGATATTTTTTACCGTTATCCTATTTGCAGATACGGGTTGTGGAAACTGGAAAATCCGGTATACTGAGGGAGAGAGGATACGAGGCGCGCGCTTCGGCGCGCACGGGAGAGAAAGGAGCAAACGGATGAAGAGACGATTTCTGGCGCTGGTACTGGCAGGCTGTCTGGCTGCGGTGCTGAGCACCGCAGCGTGGGCGATGTCGCCCACGGGCTTTTATCTTAATGTGGAACTGCCAAGCGGCAAGACGATCGCGCTTGATGTGGAGTCTGGGGACAGCATCGACAACGTAAAGCAAAAGGTACAAAATGCCGCCGGGGTCTCTGTGACGGAGCAGTACCTGTACTACGGCGGGAAATTTTTAAATAATGGCCGCACGCTGGCGGACTATAACATCCAAAAGGAGAGCACCCTGCTGGTGGCTTCCGAAGAAAAAGGTGTACCCAACGGGGTAAGATTGACCGAAGAAAGCGCAACTGGTATTGCAATTGAGCTAACCGAAAAAACGACCCTGACAGCGGGAGAGTATTACCTATGCAATAACGTGAACCTGACGCATCCGCTGGTCATTCGGGGTAACGTGACGCTGGACCTGAACGGCTTTGTGCTGAAGATAACCGGCAGCGGCAGCGTTATCAAGATAGAGAGCGGCACGCTGACGCTGGTGGACAGCCACCCCGCCGCCATACACAAATTCGTCAAGGAGGCCACCGGCCTTTGGACGCTGAACGAAAACGCGGGCACCGAGATCGTTAAGGGCGGGGTCATCACCGGCGGCACGGGGAGCACGTATAAATATAACAATGATATTGGCCAAATTGTCTATAATGATTGCGGCGGCGGCGTGTTTGTGGCGCCGGGGGCAAGCTTTGTGATGGAAGGCGGAAATATTGTGGGATGCAGCGCCGGTAAAAGCGGCGGCGGTGTAAAGGTGACAAATGACGGTGATTTTAAGATGTCCGGCGGGACGATCAGCGGATGTACAGCCGGCGGAGGCGGCGGAATCGATAACCGCGGCACCACAACGCTGTCCGACAATGCAAAAATCAAAAGCTGCAGCGCTACCGGCACCGAGAGAGATGATCACGGCGGTGGGGTTTGCAGTTATCGCAATCTGACTGTCAGCGGTAGTATGGTGATCTCCGGATGTACGGCGCAGAACAACAACAACAACAGCTACGCGATGTATGTTACTACCGGTTACCCTAACGCACGTTCTTCCATCGAAGGAGGAACATTTGACGGAAGTGTATGGTTAAATCATTCTAGCTCCGGGAAAATCACCGTTTCTGGGGGAACTTTTAAGAATGGGGTGAGCGGCGCGTGGACGGTGACGTTCGATACGGATGGCGGTACGCCGGAACCAGAGTCACAAATCCGGGCCAATCTGCCCGCTACGAAGCCGGACGATCCCATCAAGGAGGGGTTTGACTTCGGCGGGTGGTATACGGACGCGGCGTTTACCACGGAGTACAAATTTACCGAAAGTGAAAAAGTGACGCAGGACATGCCGCTGTACGCCAAGTGGACGAAAGAAGCGGCGAAGTATTACTACTACTCCCCTGCTGACGGCAGCGCGGACGCGGCCAAGGGCAGCCCCAAGACGTTTGACGCCGGTGTGGGCGTGTACGTGGGGATGGCGGTGCTGAGTTTGAGCGGCTCCGCTGTGGTTTTGGGGAAAAAGCGGAAGTGAGTGAGACAAAAAAGAAGCACCCTCCGGGTGCTTCTTTTTTGAGGGATCTTCAGATGTGCATACAGACGTCCCAGGCGCCCCAGATGACGTTGCGGAGGTTTCCCCACTTCTCGCAGGTGCCCACACGGTAGACCTTGTGGTCATCGGCGGCGATGGGCGCGGGCACGAAGCCGATGCCGTTGACCACGCTGTCACACTCGATGCGGATCTCGGTGCCGTCCTGCTGCTTGACCATGACGAAGCCGTCGCCGATCTCGGTGATGGTGGCGTTCAGGTAGACGGGGACCTTCTTGAACGCCAGCATCTCGCGGAGGAAGGAGGCATTGGCCAGGCAGGTGCCGGGGGTGGCGATCAGGTCGTCGGCGTACTCCACGATGATGGGGTGCTTGCCCTGGAGGACCATCTCATAGGCGGCCTCGCAGGAGGACTGGCCGCCGCCGAAGAAGACGATGCGGTCGCCGGCGTCCACCTGGTTCAGCAGCAGCTGGGTGAAGTTGATGGTCTTGTTGAAGCCCTTGACCGGCAGGGTCTTGGGGTGGGAGCCGGTGCAGACGATGATCTCGTCGAACTCACGGCGCAGGGTGGCGGGGGCGTTGATCTCCATGTTGAAGCGGACCTCGATGTCGTTCTTCTTCAGCTCACGCTCGTACCAGCGCAGCAGGGCCTTGTCGGCCTCCTTGAAGCTCATGGCGGAGGCGGTGATGTACAGGCCGCCCAGCTCGCTGGTCTTTTCGAAGATGACGGGGGTGTGGCCGCGCTGCTTGAGCACCAGGGCGCACTCCATGCCGCCGATGCCGCCGCCGATGATGGCGACCTTCTTGGGCTTGCGGGTGGGAACGATCTTGTACTTGTTGTGCTGCATGGTGCTGGGCGTCAGGGCGCAGCGGGCCAGGTGCAGGGAGTCGTCCATGGGCTGCATATTGGGTGTGCTCTTGGACTTGTTGAAGCTGAAGCAGGCGTTGTGACAGTTGATGCAGGGCTTGATGTCCTCCACCCGGTCCTCCAGGATCTTGTTGACCCACTCGGGGTCCACCAGGTTCTGGCGGGCGATGCCCACGGCGTCCAGACGTCCGGCGGCGATCTCCTCGGCGGCCTTGGCGGGGTCCATCTTACCGGCGCAGACCACGGGCTTGGAGGTGAAGTTCTTGATGTGTTCCACCTCGGTGAGGTTGCAGTTCTCGGGCATATAGACCGGGGGATGGGCCCAGTACCAGGCATCGTAGGTGCCGTTGTCGCAGTCGAACATATCGTAGCCGGCATCCTCCAGGTACTTGATGGCCTTCTCGGACTCGGCCATATCGCGGCCGAACTCCACGAACTCCTCGCCGGGAACGGCGCCCTGGCCGAAGCCCTTGGTCTTGGACACCACGGAGTAACGCAGGGCCACGGGGAAGTCCTTGCCGCAGACGGCCTTGATGGCCTGGACGATCTCCACAGCGAAGCGGTAGCGGTTTTCGAAGGAGCCGCCGTACTCGTCGGTACGGTAGTTCATGTTGGCAATGGTGAACTGGTCCAGCAGATAGCCCTCATGCACCGCGTGGATCTCGACACCGTCAACGCCGGCATCCTGCAGGAGCTTGGCGGTCTTGGCAAAGGCGTCCACCATCTCGTGGATCTCCTCCACGGTCAGAGGGCGGGACTTGCACTCGGGATACCAGCGGTTGGGGGTGGCGGAGGCGGAGGCGGTGATGTAGTCCACGTTCAGGAAGGGCTTGCCCACGGCGCCGAAGGCCTTGTTCTGGAGCATCTTGACCATGATCTCGTTGATGGCCATGGAACGGCCCATACCGGCGGACAGCTGGACAAACAGCTTGGAGCCGGTCTTGTGGAACTCCGGCAGCCACTCGGCCAGGTCCTTGAACATCTTTTTGTTCTGGTACAGCCAGCGGCCGCCCATGGTGTCGCGGACACACTGCATACCCGGCAGCACCAGTCCCACGTTGTTCTGGGCGCGGTTCAGGATGTGGTAGGCCGCTTCCTTGTCGAAGTGACAGGGCTCCAGCCAGCCGAACAGGGACGTACCGCCCATAGAGGGCTGCACGATGCGGTTCTTGATCTCCACGTTGCCGATCTTCCAGGGGGTAAACAGAGCGCTGTATTTCTCGTTCATTCGGTGTTCCTCCTCATATTTTCAGCATACTGCCGGATTTTGCTTCCTTATTATAGCGGATTTTTGGGCGAAGTACAACAGCGAAATTGGAATAAGTGTCGTTTTTCTGGCAAATCCGTGAAAATAACCGGGAAAAAGCGGCAGGGACCTCCCTGCCGCTTTCGGCTTATTCGGTTTCAGGGGCACCGCCCTGCTCCCGGGCGTATTCCTCCAGGGCCTGGGCCAGGACCTTCTTGTCGTGGCGGCTGTGGACCTGGGTCAGGTCGAACCGCGCCCACATATCCGGGCGGCGGGCCATGGTGCGCTTGTAGCTCTCCTTCGTGCGCCAGTCAGCCACATTGCCGTGATGGCCGCTGAGCAGGACCTCGGGCACCCTGCGGCCGTGCCATTCCTCCGGGCGGGAGTACTGGGGATACTCCAAAAGGCCGTTCCAGTGGCTCTCGTCGGTGTAGCAGCTCTCCTCCGGCAGGACGCCGGGGACCATGCGGCACAGGCAGTCCGCCAGAGCCATGGCGGGTATCTCGCCGCCGGTGAGGACAAAGTCGCCTGTGGATATCTCCTCGTCCACGCACTCGTCCAGGAAGCGCTGATCCACGCCCTCGTAGTGGCCGCAGACCAGGATAAGATGGTCATACTGTGCCTTCAGTTCACGGGCCACCTGCTGGGTCAGCACCCGGCCGCAGGGGGACATATAGATGGTGTGGACCCTCTCCCCCGCTTCATCGCAGATATGCTGCCAGCAGCGGTACAGAGGATCTGCCTGCATGACCGCGCCGCGGCCGCCGCCGTAGGGATAGTCATCCACCTGCATCTGCTTGTTGGTGGTGTAGTCCCGTATCTGGTGGGTCTGTATGGTGACAAAGCCCCGTTCCCGGGCACGACCGATGATGGACGAACCCATCATCGCTTCCACCGCGTCGGGGAACAGGGTCATGATGTCAATTCTCATCGGTGGCCAGTCCTTTCATCATGTGTACGCGAATGATCCCGGCATCTGGGTCCGCGGAAGCGATAAAGACCTCCGGCACGGCGGGGATCAGGTACTCGTGGGCACCGCCACGGACCTGGTAGACCTTGTGGGCGGGATAGTGGAGCACCTTGTCCAGCTTGCCCAGTTCTTCGCCGGTGGCATCGTCCAGAACGGTACAGCCCTCCAGCTCGGCATCGAAGTACTGGCTCTTGGGCAGCTTGGCGTCGGTGCGGCGGATGGAGACCGTTTTGCCCTTCAGCGCCAGGGCATCGTCCATAGTGGCGACGCCGGGCAAGGCCAGCAGGACGGTGGATTTATGGACCCGGGCGGAGATGACCTTCACGGGCTGACCGCCGATATAGAGGGTCTTGAACGAGGCGATGAACTCCGGGTCGAAGCCGGCGGGGTTCACCTTGACCTCGCCGCGGATACCGTGGGCGTTGACAACAGCGCCGACGGGAATGAAATCGGGACGCATGGGGGTCCTCCTCCCTGTCAGAACATATCTTTCAGCTGGGACAGCGTGAAATGCAGCTGGAAGCGCAGCATATAGTACAGCGCCGCTGCGCCCACGGAGAAGATCAGTCCCAGCAGCGCGCGGGTACGGCCCCGACGCTGGAAGCGCACGGCAGCCACCACGACGCAGACCGCGTCAGACAAAAAGGGCAGCCACAGCAGAATGGTCATGGGCCAGAAGGCCAGCCAGGGATTATAGTTGGCCGCAGTGATGGCGCCCACCAACAGCGAGGCCAGGTCGTAGATAAAGAACGGAACGATCAGGTTGATGATGCCGTGGATCAGGGAACGGGTATCGCCACGCATAGCCGGCCCTCCTTTCGACAGAATAACGTATTTGAGTCAGTATACCATATTATGCATATCCGCGCAATGGGATATTTCATACTGTGCCGTGCTTTAACGGCCAGAGATGGTGCTTCTGACAACTGCGCGGCATACCGGCACTATATTTAGTGTGTTTGCGCGGTGGACAAATCACTATATCTTGTGTAACTTTGACAAAGTGCACAAAAATAGGGTGTACTTTTTGGCAGGTTATTTTCCTATATTTTGTTTTTTGCTCTTGAAACGGCACAAGATGTAGTGTATTATATCAACACACGCATCGCTGCGGGTGCAGGCTTAGAGCTGTGTGCCGCCGGGACGGCAGGGAGAGATAGATGAGATAGGAGGACGTACCATGAAGATCATCAAGAGAAACGGCGCCGAGGTGGGCTTCGACATCACCAAGATCATTATCGCCATCACCAAGGCCAACGAGTCCGTGGAGGAAGTAGATCGGATGACGCCGGTGCAGATCCAGCGCATCGCGGAGTCCGTGGACCTGCAGTGCCAGAAGATGAACCGCGCACCTACCGTGGAGGAGATACAGGATATGGTGGAGCACTATATCATGGCCCACGGCGCTTTCGAGGTGGCCAAGCACTATATCACCTACCGCTACACCCGTTCTCTGGTGCGTAAGTCCAATACCACCGACGACAAGATCCTCAGCCTCATCGAGTGCAACAACGAGGAGGCCAAGCAGGAGAACTCCAACAAGAACCCGGTGGTGAACTCCACCCAGCGGGACTATATGGCCGGCGAGGTCAGCCGGGACATCACCAACCGCATTCTGCTGCCCAAGGACATCGTGGAGGCCCACAATGAGGGCATCATCCACTTCCATGACACGGATTATTACGCCCAGCATATGCACAACTGCGACCTGGTCAATCTGGAGGATATGCTGCAGAACGGCACCGTCATCACCGGAACGCTGATCGAGAAGCCCCACAGCTTCGCCACCGCCTGCAACATCGCCACCCAGATCGTGGCGCAGGTAGCCAGCAACCAGTACGGCGGACAGTCCATCTCTCTGACTCATCTGGCCCCCTTCGTGCAGATCAGTCGGGAAAAGATCCGCGCCAGCGTGCGGGACGAGTTCGACGCCGTGGGCGTAGCTGTCACCGAGGACAAGATCAACTCCATCGCGGAAAAGCGGCTGCGGGAGGAGATCCGCCGCGGCGTGCAGACCATACAGTATCAGGTGGTCACGCTGCTGACCACCAACGGACAGGCCCCCTTCGTGACGGTGTTCATGTATCTGGGCGAGGCCAAGAATCAGCAGGAAAAGGACGACCTGGCCCTGATCATCGAGGAGACGCTGCTGCAGCGGTACCAGGGCGTGAAGAATGAAAAGGGCGTGTGGGTCACGCCTGCGTTCCCCAAGCTCATCTATGTGCTGGAGGAGGACAACATCCGCGAGGGCAGCAAATACTGGGAGCTGACGAAGCTGGCCGCCAAGTGCACCGCCAAGCGGATGGTCCCGGACTATATCAGCGAGAAGAAGATGCTGGAGCTGAAGGTGGACAAGAACGGAAACGGCCACTGCTATCCCTGCATGGGCTGCCGCAGCTTCCTGACCCCCTATGTGGACGAGGACGGGAACCCCAAGTACTACGGGCGGTTCAACCAGGGCGTCGTGACCGTAAACCTGCCGGACATCGCCCTGAGCTCCGGCGGGAATATCGAGAAGTTCTGGCGCATCTTTGACGAGCGCATGGAGCTGTGCCACCGGGCGCTGCTGTGCCGCCACGAGCGCCTGAAGGGCACGCTGTCCGACGCGGCGCCCATCCTGTGGCAGTACGGCGCCTGCGCGCGGCTGAAGAAGGGCGAACCCATCGACAAGCTGCTGTACGGCGGGTACTCCACCATTTCCCTGGGCTACGCGGGACTGTATGAGTGCGTGAAGTACATGACCGGCAAGAGCCACACCGACCCCAGTGCCACGCCCTTCGCACTGGAGATCATGCACAAGCTGAACGCCGCCTGCAAGACCTGGAAGGCGCAGCACAACATCGATTTCTCCCTGTACGGCACACCGCTGGAGTCCACCACCTATAAGTTCGCCAAGTGTTTGCAGAAGCGCTTTGGCGTCATCGATGGCATCACGGACAAGGGGTATATCACCAACAGCTATCATGTGCACGTCACCGAGCCGATCGACGCGTTCAAGAAGCTGGAGTTCGAGGCGCAATTCCAGCACCTGTCCCCCGGCGGAGCCATCAGCTACGTGGAGGTGCCGGATATGCAGAACAATCTGGACGCGGTGCTGGAGGTGATGAAGTTCATCTACGATCACATCATCTACGCGGAGCTGAACACCAAGAGCGACTACTGCCAGGTGTGCGGCTGGGACGGTGAGATCGAGGTGGTCGAGGAGGACGGCAAGCTGATCTGGAAATGCCCCCAGTGCGGCAACACGGATCAGGACAAGATGAACGTGGCCCGGCGGACCTGCGGCTACATCGGCACCCAGTTCTGGAATCAGGGGCGGACCCAGGAGATCAAGGACCGCGTACTGCACCTGTAATTCTCTTCAAATGCGGGGCGGGCTTATGCCCGCCCCTGTTTTTCACCTTGCTTTTTCCCCTTTTATTTTTCAGCTCTATTTTAATAATATTTTAACCTTTGTGGTCTATACTCAGGGTCAGGAGGTCGTTCCATGCATTACGGAGAATTGAAGAAATGTGATATTGCCAACGGTATCGGCGTGCGGGTGACGCTGTTCGTATCCGGCTGCACCAACCACTGCCCGGACTGCTTTCAGCCCCAGACGTGGGATTTTGACTACGGAAAGGAATTCACGGAGGACACCAAGGCGGAGATATTCGCGGAGCTGGACAAGCCCTTTGTAAACGGACTGACGGTGCTGGGCGGCGAGCCTTTCGAGCCGCGGAACCAGCGGGAGCTGCTGCCGCTGCTGCGGGAGGTCAAGGCGAAGTATCCCGGCAAGACCATCTGGTGCTTTACCGGGTTCCGGCTGGACGATGAGCTGCTGGCAGACGGCAGCTATCCCCGGTGCGAGGCAACGGATGAGATGCTCGCGTGCATCGACGTGCTGGTGGACGGACGGTTTATGAAGGAACTGAAGGATATCTCGCTGCAGTTCCGGGGCAGCCGGAACCAGCGGGTCATCGATATGAACCGAACAAGAGAGACGGGAACGATCTGCATTTGGGACAAGCTGAGACGATAACAAGGAGGTATCCTATGCGGAAAACACTTTGGTCAGCGCTGGCGCTGGCCGCGATCCTTATATTGGCGGGATGCGGCGAGCAGAGCCACACGGACGGCAGCGGAACAGACAGCGCGACCTATACACCGGACGCAGGCTATACGCTGGGCAACACGGATGTGGTGCAGCTGAACGGTTTTCGCGCCATCGACATTGAATGGGTCAGCGGACAGGTGAATGTGGAGCTGTATGACGGCGAGGGCATACAGTTGTCGGAGACACTTGCCGATGGCAGTGACGTGACGCTGCAGATGGAATGGCGGGTGGACGAGGACGACAGCGAACTGGAGATCCGTTCACAGCCGCAGCTTATGAGCTCCACAGAGGAAAAGATCCTGACCGTGAAGCTGCCCCGGAGCATGGTGCTGTATGGACTGGACATTGACGCCGTCAGCGCAGGTGTGTCCGTGGATCTGACGGACGAGGACACGCTTTCACTGAGTGAGTTGGATGTGACCTCGGTCAGCGGCGCAATCAGTGTCTATGCGGCCAACGCCGGGGAGATATCCCTGTCCACCACCAGCGGAAGCATCAGCGGAAGCGTCCGCACCCAAAAGCTGGAGGCGGACAGCGTTAGCGGCAGTATTGACCTGGCGCTGGACATCATGCCGACAGAGCTGGAAGCAGAAACCAGCAGCGGGAGCATCGTCATGCAGCTGTGCGATCTCAGCACGCTGCCCTCTCCCCTGCCGGTGGAATTTAAGACCACCAGCGGCAAGCTCAGCAGCGACGTGACCTTCACTACGGTGAAGGACGCCGCGTGGGAATTCCAGACGGTCAGTGGAAACGTGGAGCTGCTGACGGTGCGGTAAAAGCGCGCAAAAAATGACCGCCCTTCCGCTACTCCTGATAGGGGTACCTTGAAGCGTGTCCTCGGATTAGGCAGGCAGTGCAATTGTACTGTCTGCCTTTTCTGTTGTCTCTCCGCATAGAAGCATATCGTCTGTCTCGTTGAGGTTGAAGTCCCGAAAACAGATGTGGATCTTCTGCGGTGCGTGCTTGGAGTATTTGACCTCTTTCTCATACACGATGATTTTCGCCACAAAGGTGCGGAGCAGTTCCGGGGTCAGTTCCGTCATGTCGGTGAACTTTCTGGCCTTGGCGATGAAGTTCTTGGCGTTGGCCATGCTACTGCGTAGTTTCTCCAGGCGCTCCTCCGTGGCAGGGATGGCTTCGGCCAGCTGCGCTTTCTCCTTGGAGTATGCCTCAGACAGCAAACGGAACTGCTCATTGCTCACCCGTCCCAAGGCGCTGTCCTCATACATCCGCTTGAACACTACATCCAGTTCACCATCCCGTTTCCGCATCGTGGACAATTCCCGTTCCAACCCCCGGATCTCCTTTGCCACCTCAGTAGATTGCTTTTGCTGAATATATGCGGCGAACCGCTCCGGGTCGCTCCTGGCAAACTCTGTAGCTCTGCGGATTGTTTCCAGCACGATTTCCTTCAGTGCCACTTCCCGGATATAGTGAGCGCTACACACTTCTGCCCCGTCCTTCTTGTAGGTGCGGCAGGTGAAATGATTCTGTTCCGGCTTCATGGTGTGCGCCCGGTGCAATACCATGGGCTTACCGCAGTCCGCACAATACACCAATCCAGAGAACATATTCTGCTCATCCATATTCGTGCGGCGGCGCTTATGAGATCGCACCTCCTGTACGATATCCCAGGTTTCCTGATCCACCAGCTCTTCATGAGTATTCTCAAAGATAAGCCACTCTGATTTGGGGCGTTCACATCGTTTTTTGTCCTTGTAGGACTTGGTGCTGTAGCGAAGGTTGACCGTGTGCCCAAGGTAGACCATGTTCTGAAGCATATCCGCCACCATGTCGCCAGTCCAGTTGTAGGGCCGCTCTGCATTCAGCCCGGAATGGGATGTGCCGAATTTCGTATAGGCGTACATGGATGGACTGTAGATGCATTCTTTCTTGAGCTGCTTTGCAATCTGGGCTGGTCCCATTCCGCCGGCGCACATGGCGAAGATGCGTTTGACGACAGCCGCCGCCTCCTCATCCACCAACAGAGGAGAGTCCTTGGTTGCACCCTTGCGGTAGCCGTAAGGAGCTCGTGTCCCCACCCGGATTCCCCGCTGTGCCTTGGCGTTCACTACATTCCGCACCTTGCGGCTGCAGTCCCGCACGTGCCACTCATTGAACAAATTCTTGAAAGGCATCAGCTCGTTGCTGTTTTCATACTTGGTGTCAACATTGTCGTTGACAGCGATGTAGCGCACATCATTGGAAGGGAATATCTCCTCGATATAAAGACCGGTGTGCAGTTGGTTTCTTCCAAGGCGGGAAAGATCCTTTGTGATGATGACGGCGATGTCGCCGTTGCTCATGTCATCCATCATCTGTTCAAAGGCTGGGCGATTGAAATTCGCGCCGGAATAGCCATCGTCCACATAAAATCTGGTGTTCTGGAACCCATTCTCATCGGCGTACTTTTGCA
>OHRV01000114.1_pt1 | contig 14056 bp, 8 predicted proteins | sample 1578511 | NCBI WGS metagenome assembly OHRV01 (sample SAMEA3879546, study PRJEB24766) | human gut metagenome | biome: human-associated habitat; feature: feces | place: USA | collected 1985/1987
GAGAGTGTGTCCAAATGGGCTAAAAGCCCATTTGGACGCGCGGGTCGGAGCGAAATCTCTTTTGTCAAAAAAGGGCACCGCCCTTTTTTGACAAGCTAGCAAGACCTCCGGCTGGGCCGGAGGTCTTGCCGCTTATTGGTCAGATTTTGATGAGCTCATACTCCCGGGTGCCCATGCCCAGCTTTTCCGCATGCTCCAGACAGCTCATCCAGTCCGTCTCCGGGTGGAGATGGTGGAAGTGGTCATGGCCGCAGTCCCCGGCGGCAGCGGCCCCCGGCAGGGGCGGCTGGGCGTTTACCGCGTCCGCGCAGGCCATGTCCAGGGCCACCGGATCGAAGGAGGCAAACATGCCCACATTGGGGATGATGGCCGCGTCGTTCTCCGGATGACAGTCGCAGTTGGGAGACACGTCGATGACCAGGCTGATGTGGAAGCAGGGCCGCCCGTCCACCACCGCCTGGGCATACTCGGCGATCTTGCGGTTCAGATTGGTGACCGTCTCGTCCCAGTTCACCCGGATGGCGTCCCGGGGACAGACGGCGATGCACCGGCCGCAGCCCACGCACCTGCTGTGGTCAATGCTGGCCTTGCGGTCCGTAACGGTGACGCCGTTGTGGGCGCAGATCCGGGTGCAGGCGCCGCAGCCCACGCAGTGCTCCTGGGCCACATGGGGCTTGCCGGCGTTGTGCTGCTCCATTTTTCCGGCCCGGCTGCCGCAGCCCATGCCGATGTTCTTCAGCGTGCCGCCGAAGCCCGCCTCCTCGTGGCCCTTGAAATGGCTCAGGGAGATGAACACGTCGGCGTCCATCACGGCCCGGCCGATCCGGGCCTTCTCCACATATTCGCCGCCGCGCACCGGCACCTCCACCTCGTCGTTGCCCTTGAGGCCGTCGGCGATGATGATCTGGCAGCCGGTGGACAGGGGGGAGAACCCGTTGAGCATGGCGGCGTCCATGTGGTCCAGGGCGTTTTTCCGCCCGCCCACATACAGGGTATTGCAGTCGGTAAGGAAGGGCTTGCCGCCCCGCTCCTTCACAAAGTCCGCCACGGTCTTGGCCCAGTTGGGCCGCAGGAAGGCCAGGTTGCCGGGCTCGCCGAAGTGCAGCTTGATGGCCGTGAACTTGCCTTCAAAGTCGATCTGGCCCATTCCGGCGGTTTTCATCAGCCGGGTCAGCTTCTGAGGCAGGTTTTCCCGGTAATCGGTCCGCAGGTCGGCCCAATATACTTTTGATGCCATTTGGAGATCCTCCTTGAATCTTAGTTGCCCATAGTGTATCATATTCCCGTAGAATTTGTCACGTTATTTTGAAGGGAGGCGGCAGCATGCGCCTGCTGACCTATACCGTCGCGCCGGAGCAGGAGGGCTGGCCCCTGCGCAGGCTCCTGCGGCAGGAGCTGCGGATCTCCGGCTCGTTTCTCTCCCGGCTGAAGTGGCGGCCCGGAGCCATTCTGCTGAACGGGCAGCCCGCCACCGTGGCAGCGCTGGTCCGCGCCGGAGACACTGTCACCGCCGACGTGTCGGACCTGCCCGGAGACAATCCCCATATCCGGCCGGTGGACTATCCTCTGGACATCCTGTGGGAGGACCAGGACCTGCTGATCCTCAACAAGCCCGCAGGCATCGCCATCCACCCGGCGGCCCTGACGGAGGAGACCGTCACTGTGGCCGGGGCCGTGTGCCGGTATCTGGGCCAGGGAAGCTTCCACTGCGTCAACCGGCTGGACCGGGGCACCACCGGCGTCATGGCGGTGGCCAAAACCGGGTACGTCCACCGGCTGTGCATGGAGCAGCTGCACTCCGGCGATTTCCGCCGGACGTATCTGGCGGTGTGCCGGGGCTGCCCGGACCCGGCGGCAGGGTCCATCGACCTGCCCATCGGCCGGGAGCCGGACTCCCTGCTGCGGCGGCGGGTGGACCCGGCGGGTCTGGCGGCCCACACGGACTATGAGACCCTGTGGCAGGGGCCGGACCGGGCGCTGCTGCGGCTGACTCCCGGCACCGGCCGCACCCACCAGCTGCGGCTGCACCTGTCCGCCATTGGCCACCCGCTGCTGGGGGACTGGCTCTACGGCCAGGAGGACCGGGACCTGATCCCCCGTCCGGCCCTGCACTCCCACCGGCTGGAGCTGACCCACCCCGTCACCCGCCGCCGCCTGACGGTAACGGCCCCGCTGCCGGAGGATATGGCCCGGCTTCTGCCGGAAGATATGAACAAATCTTGAAAAATGCAAAAAAAGGATGGAAATTTTGACAGTGTATAGTATAATAGCCTATACACTGTCTTAACGCCGCGCCCCGGCGCGGAATCTATTTTCGGAAGCGGGAGGAACGTATGCGGAACATCTGGCGCATCATCAAGGCGGACGCCCGTTCGCTGTTTACGCATTTCTTTGCTCTGGCCGTGGCCCTGGTCATTGCGGTGCTGCCCAGCCTGTACGCCTGGCTGAATATCTATTCCAACTGGGACCCCTACGGCAACACCGGCAACATCAGCATCGCCGTGGCATCTTTGGATAAGGGCTGGACGGAGGAGGACGGCACCCAGGTCAACAAGGGCCGGGAGGTGGTGGACGATCTGCGCACCAGCACCAGCATCAACTGGGTGGCGGTGGACACCAAGGAGGAGGTCGAGCACGGCGTCTATGCCGGGGATTACTACGCCGCCGTGGTCATAGGTGAGGACTTCTCTTATAATATGTACCACATGCTGACGGAGTGGACCGGCAAGCCCACCATCACCTATTATGAAAACTACAAGAAAAACGCCGTGGCCACCAAGATCACCGACACGGCGGTGTCGTCCCTGAAAACCACCATCAGCAAAAGCTATCTGGACGTGGTGGTGGACGCCGTTTTCCGGGGAGCCAACGACCTGTCGGACCAGCTGAAGGGCGACGACCCCGTGGGCTCCGTTCAGGGGCTGCTGGGCCAGGCCCGGAGTCTGCTGCGCTCCTGCGCCCAGACCGTGGACGCCTTTCAGGCCGCGGGCCAGGACAACAGCAGCTATCGCCAGGACCTGTCGGACCTGGTGGCGAATCTCAACCAGAACCGCCCCGACAGCCAGGAGCTTCTGGACACCGTGGCCCAGCTGAACCGCCAGGTCCACGCCGCCCTGGATAAGGCCCAAGCGGCTCTGGACAAGGCCTTTGACGCGGCGGAGAAAATTCTGAACGGCATCGACGTGGACGCTCAGCTGCCCCAGATTCAGGAGGACCTGCGGGACGCCGCCCAGACCATGGACGATATGGGCGATAAGCTCACGGCCTGGGCCAGGTCTATCGCCGTGGAGGCCGGGCCCGTGGGGGCCGAGGCCGCAGCCGCCGCCCAGCGCCTGGCGGACAACTGCTATCAGCTGCGGGACCGGCTGAACACCGTGGCCGACGGCATCCGGCAGAACTCCGCCGTTTTGCAGGACACCATCGCTTTGGTGGCCCAGCTGGAGAAGCTGACGGACACCCTGCTGACGCCGGTGTTCGGCGATGTGACGGATGATGTAAAAAACGTTCTGGACCAGACGGAGGGTCTGCTCCAGGGCCTCCACGGAACGGCAGCCGATACCCGGGACCTGCTGGCAGCCGCCGGCGCGGCGGCCGGCACCCTGGACGGTCTTATGTCCCAGGGCCGCGACGCCATGGGCCAGGCCATCGACAAGCTGGGGAGCCTGCTGGGCGGCCTGGAGGACAGCGCCAGTCCGGACTATCTGGACACCCTGCTGGATATCCTGGGCGGCAGCCCGGAGGATTACGGCGCCTACTTCTCCCAGATGGTGCAGACCACCGTGGAGCCGGTGTATCCCATTGCAAACTACGGCAGCGCCATGGCCCCCTTCTATTCCGTTCTGGCCATCTGGGTGGGCGGCGTCATGCTGGTGGCCATTCTCAAGCCCCACGCCCGCCTGGAGGGGCTGGTGGACCCCAAGCCCCACCAGCTGTTCTTCGGCCGGTACTTCCTGTTTTTCGTCATGAGCCAGATTCAGGCCGCCGTCATCGTGGCCGGGGACCTGCTGGTGCTGAAGATCCAGTGCGTGGAGCCGGCGCTGCTGTTTGCCACCGGGGCCATTACCTCCCTGGTGTTCAGCCTGCTGATCTACGCCCTGACCGTGTCCTTCGGCGACGTGGGCAAGGCCGTTGTAGTGGTGGTCATGGTGCTCCAGATCGCCGGCTCCAGCGGCACGTTCCCCATTGAGCTGCTGCCGGACGTGTATCAGAAAATCTATCATATCTTCCCCTTCCCCTATGCCATCGACGCCGTGCGCGAGTGCGTATGCGGCCTGTATGGGACCACATGGCTGAAAAACATCGGCTGCCTGCTGATCTTCGGCGCGGCGGCCCTGGTCATCGGCCTGCTGGTGCGCAAGCCCTTTATGGGACTGAACCATTTCATGGAGGAGAAGCTGAAAGAAATATAGCCAGCTGTATCAGGCCCTTTTGCAGGAGGTCCTTCAGTTCCACAGCGGCAATCAGCGCCGCATCCGCAAGGGAATGCTGAGCCTGCTGCTGGTGCCGCTGGCATTTCTGGTGCTGCTGTTTTTATCCGACGGCTCCCGGGTGATCTTCCTGCTGCTGTGGATCGTATCCATGTTCGGCATCGCGGCGTATCTCATCGCCGTGGAATATGTGGACTACGAAATGCAGAACAAGGTGAAGAAGATCACCCAGAAGGAGGTGGAGCTGGATCAGCTGATGGCCCTGCCCACCGGCATGCCCCAGCTGCTGCCCCATCTGCGGGGCCGGAGTCAGGAGAGCGAAGCGGTCCCGGCGGAGCCTGCCCCAGAGGAGCCTGCCCCAGAGGAGCCTGCCCCAGAGGAGCCTGCCCCGGAAGAGCCTGCCCCGGCGGAGCCTTGTCCCGCCCCTGTCCCGCCTTGTCCCCAGCCTGTCCCGCCCCGTCCCGCCTCTGTCCCGGTACAGCCGGAGCCCCTGCACCCGGAGCTGGCCCTGACCCTGTCCGACCTGCAGGAGAGCAGCCGCCAGCTGGCCCAGGGCTTTGAGCAGATGTCCCGGGAGCTGGGCCGCATTTCCCGGTCTATGGGCGATCAGGGCCGGCGGTCCAGGGAGGTGCAGGCATGAGGAATATCTGGAGAATTTTCCGGGCCGACTGGCAGCGCATCAGCGCCAGCGTGGTGGCCGTGGTGGTCATCATGGGCCTGTGCCTGATCCCGTGCCTGTATGCATGGTTCAACATTTTTTCCAACTGGGACCCCTACGGCCCCGACGCCACGTCCAATATCCGCGTGGCCGTTACCAGCGAGGATGAGGGCTATGAGCTGCTGGGCCTGAAGCTGAACATCGGGTCCATGGTGCTGGACGGCCTGAAAAGCAACAACCAGATGGGCTGGGACTTTGTAGACAGCCGGGAGGAGGCCCTGGAGGGTGTCCGGTCCGGCAGGTACTACGCCGCCCTGATCGTTCCCGCAGACTTCACCGGGGACTTCGTCAGCATTCTGGACACGGACCTGCGGCACCCCCAGATCGAGTATTACGAAAACGAGAAGAAAAACGCCATCGCCCCCAAGATCACCAACAAGGCCAAGACCGCCGTTCAGGACGAGATCAACGCCACCGTGGTGGAGACGGTGACCAACGCCGTCACCACCGTCAGCTCCGTGTGCAGGGCTCTGGGCCTGGATGCGGACGACGTGTCCCAGGGGGTCATTGAAAAGCTCAGCAGCGCCCAGGACAGCCTGCGCACCCTGGAGGAGACGCTGACGGCCATGCAGACCCTGGCGGACCAGACGGACAGCATCCTGGCCTGCGCCGGGGTGGTCGCCGGCGACCTGGACAGCATCGTCAGCGGCAATGACCTGTCCGGCATCCAGGACGCCCTGGACCGGGGCATCGGCCGCCTGAACGAGACGGAGGCCGAGATCGCCCGGCAGCTGGAGGATATCGACGCCCAGATCGACGTCATCGCCGACGACATTGCCGCCGCCGTGGGAACGGCGGAGGATGTGGCGGGCTTTCTGGCCGGTCCCGCCCAGCAGCTGGACCAGCGGCTGGCGGAGCAGCAGCAGCGGCTGGAAAAGCTGCGGGACTTTGCCGCCGGTTATCCCGCCGTTCAGGAGCGGCTGGGCAACGCCATTTACCGCATCGGCGAGCTGCGGGACCTGCTGAAAACGCTGGAGGACCCCGGCCAGCTGGAGACCTGGCGCCAGGAGGTACAGGCCAAGGTGGATGAGCTCCGCCAGGAGCTGCGGGAGGCGGCCCTGCGCATCAGCGGCAGCGTGAACCAGCGGCTGGAGGAGCTGAACCGGGATGTGAAGGAAAAGCTCCAGACCCTGCAGAGCGTGTTTGACAGCGTATCCGGCAGCCTGTCGGCCCTGGGCGATAAGCTGACCCGGTATCAGGAGGCCATCCAGTCCACAGGCACCACCCTGAGCGGGGCCATCCAGCTGTCGTCCACCCTGCGGGGCGACCTGGGGCAGCTGGCCCAGGATATGGACCGCATCGTCACCAGTGACGGCTTCCGCCGCTTTGTGGAGGTGCTGGAAAACGACCCCGAGGGCCTGGCGGACTACCTGTCCGACCCCGTGTCCATGGAGACGGTGCCGGTATACGAGATCACCAGCTACGGCAGCTCGATGGCGCCGTATTACATCATGCTGGCCCTGTTCGTGGGCTCCCTGCTGACGGCCACCATGCTCCATGTGAACGCCCCCATGCCGGAGCTCTTCCGGCTGCGCCCCTGGCAGCGGTTCTTCGGCCGGTATCAGCTGTTTTTCCTGATCGGTATGATCCAGGCCCTGGTCACGGGCCTCGGCTGCATTTACTACATCGGCATCCAATGCCCGTATCCGGGGCTGTTCCTGCTGGCGTGCTGCGTGTGCAGCCTGAACTTCACCATGATGAACTATGCCCTGGTCTATGCCCTGGACAACATCGGCATGGCGGCCTCCGTCATCATCATGGTCATCCAGGTGGCGGGCTCCGGCGGCGTCTATCCCATCGACGTGCTGCCCGGGATCTTCCAGACGCTGTATAAGTTCATGCCCTTCCACTATGGCATGGACATGCTCCGGGAGACCATCGCCGGACGGTATGAGAACGTGTACTGGAAGAATCTGGCTGTGATGGCGGCCATGTGCGTGCTGTTTGCGGTGCTGGGGATGGTGCTGTATTACCCGGCCCGGCCCCTGAACCGGCTCATCGCCCGCAGCAAGGAAAAATCCGGCATTATGTAAGGAGGACTGCCGCCCATGAATGCAAAGCATGACCTGGCGGAGGCCCTGTGCCAGCTGCTGGAGACAAAAACCCTGGAAAAAATCACCGTCAAGGACATTGTGGCCCGGTGCGGTGTGAACCGCCAGACGTTTTACTATCATTTTCACGACGTGTACGACCTGATGCGCTGGATCTTTGACCGGGAGGCCGCCGCCCTGGCCCAGAGCATCCGCAGCAACGGCAGCGACTGGCGGCAGGAGCTGCGCACCATCACGGACGTGCTGCGCAGCAAGCGTCACCTGGTGATGAATGCCTACCGCTCCGTGAACCGGCGGGATCTGGAGCGCTATCTGATGCAGGGCTACGGCCCGGTGATCCGCCGCATCGTGGACCAGGCGGCTGTGGGCCTGGACGTGACCCAGGGGGACCTGGAGTTCGTGTCCCGGTTCTATGCCCGGGGCCTGCTGAGCGGCGTGTTCGACTGGATCGAGTCCGGCATGCCGGAGAACATCGGCGACGATCTGCGCCGGTGCATCCTGCTGCTGGACGGCAGCCTGCCCACCGCCCTGAAAAGCGTCAGCGAGAAATCATAACCTCCGGCTAAGCCGGAGGTTTGATTTGGCCCTATAAGGGCCTATTGCTGGCAAGCCCCTCAAGGGGCACTGAGTTTTATTTCACTCGCATTTTCTGCCCTACAGCCCGTAAACGGGCGATTCATGTTCTACTTGTGGCTAATCTTTTATCAAGACTTCTACTTGTAGCTCGCTTCGCTCGATGCTTAAAGCTAAAGCTTTTACGGGGTGCCTCCACCGGCAGAGCCGGTGGTTTCCGTAACCAAAAAAATGCCGCCGGCGCGGCAAACCCTGCGCCGGCGGCATTCCTGCCGGTTTTATTTTTCCTGCTGCTCCGTATCCTCTCCGCCGATCAGCAGCTGCCGCTGCTGGTTCAGCAAATAGGAGAGGTGCTCCCGGTCCGTGGTATAATAAATACGGTTTCCCTCCACCAGGCAGGTAACAAGCCCCGCATTCACCAGCTTGCTCATATGGTGGTGAATGGTGTTGCGGGCCAGGCCGAAATGGTTGCACAGCTGCTGACCGTAGACCGCCGGATGATCCCTCAGATAACAGAGAATGTCAAACCGTGTCTTGTCCCCGATGATCCGGATGGCGTCATATACCTGGGAGGCGCTGCTGTTTTCCGCCAGGGTGCGCCGCAGCGACAGCCGCAGGACTCCGCAGCAGATCAGCACGCTGCCGTCCTCCTGCTCCATGGAGAGGTTGGTATCCGGTCCCATCAGAAAGGGGATCAGGTGATAATGCACCTCCGGCGTGATGGCCAGGCTGGAGGTCTCCCGGAGATAGCTCTCCGTCCCCAGGCCCTCCACCTCCCGGCAGAATGCCTCTATGATCTCCTGAATGCGGCCGGACTCCGTCTCCAGCGCCGCTATGGCCGGGCGCAGACAGGCTGCGATCTCCGGCAGCAGAGTCCGGTAATTCTGGTGGATCTCCAGCAGAGCCAGGCGGCTCTCCGTGGGGATCGTCAGCGCCAGCACCCGGGAAACCAGCTTTGCGGCAGCCCCGGCGGCAGGGCCGGACTGCTCCTCCAGGCTCAGCGAGATCATCATGTTTCGCGCCGTCTCGTCCGGCGTCAGGCGCTCCATCTGCTGCATCAGGGTCTCAAAGTCCTGCCGGCGGGACAGCATGGGATAGAAGAACAGAAAAGCCGGACTATAGGACCCGATGGTGCTGTAGGAAAAGCCCTTGATGTCGCCGAACAGACGCTGCAGGGTCTCTGCCGGGACGGAAACCTCCGCGTCCAGGTCCTGCAGCAGCTCCCGCAGGGCGGCGCTGGCCCGATGGAAGGGCTCCGCCTTCCGGACGCCCCGGGCCTGTAAGCGCTCCTCCAGCCGGTCCAGGGTATGGCCGTTGGCCCGGGAGCCTAAGTACGCCAGAGCCTCCAGCGCCGGGTTGATCTCGTGCAAAATTTCCATGACAGTGCTCTTCCTTTGCTTCTTTGACGGATGCGGACAGGCTTTCCCGGGGAGCGTCCCGCGGTTTTCTCGCCCTGTCCCGCTGGCCTTGATTATACATCTTTTTTTCCGGCAAAACAAGGGGACTCCGCGCCGCTGCGGCGGTTTTTTGCAGTCCTGCAATACACAGCCGTTTTGCATGGGGCGGACCGTTGACTTTTCCTGCCGGATGCTGTATGATAAGAATGACTCTGCGAGAACGCAGAGCCGGATAATCGAATCATGTCCGAGGATGCTGTGCGGCGGGTACCGCAAAGGCCGGAAAACGGCCAGGTGCCAGCCTGAAAGAAACGGGGCGAAAGAACCCCACGCGAACGGCACTGTGGGCGCAAGAATGCACCGAAGCGGCCTTGGCCGCCGGGACGAAAGTCCGCCATTGGGGGCAGTCCCCTGAGAAGGTAGGATGCAAACGAGGAGCCATCGGCTCCACGGCGCGAGGCAGGAGAATTGCACAGCGGAGGGCATTCAGCGCGGCGGGCGTTATCTTCGTTGGGCGCAGACAGGATCCATGCGCCGCCGGTGTCTCCCTTTTTCAGGGGATGTACCGGCGGTTTTTGCAGCGGGCGTGTATCTGCTTTTCCTCCGCCGCAGACACACTCCGTTGACTTGCCGGAAACGGCTGGGCATAAATTTTTCACAGGAGGAAAATGCATATGAAGAAACGCATCGTTTCTCTGCTGCTGGCATTGGTGATGGTACTGAGCCTGGTACCCGCCACTGTCTGGGCAGCAGAGAACCACGACGGCCAGGTTCGGGTCGTTGTGGAAAACACGACCTACGCAAAGGCCAACGGCGCTGCCTGGGATGGCACGCTGGTGGACAAGTAGGTGGACCTGGCCCCCGGGTCCTCCATGATGGACTGCATCGTCAGCGCCCTGGGTACCTATTCCCAGACCGGCGCGGAGTCCGGCTACATCAGCGAGATCAACGGCCTGTCCGCCGGTGACGGCGGCGCAGCCTCCGGCTGGATGGGAACCCTGAACGATTGGTTCACCAACGTTGGGTTCAAGGACATCAAGGCCGGGGACAAGCTGTTCGCCGGGGATATCATCCGCGTGATGTACACCACCAATGGCTACGGCGCGGACATCGGCGGCGACTGGAACACCCAGAGCGACACCAGCCTGGCGGCCCTGTCCTTCAGCGAGGGCGTCCTGACTCCCGACTTCGCCTCAGACAAGACCGCCTACACCCTGACCCTGCCCCAGGGCGTCACCGGCATCCGGATGACGGCCACCGCCTCCAACAAGAACAACCAGGTGTATCTCACCGCCGACGGCACCGACTACCGCCGGGTGGAGACCGTGCCCGTCCATAACGGCACCGTCCTGACCATCCGCTGCGGCGACAAGGCGGCGGCCACCGAGTGGTCCCCCGCCATCACCCCCACCACCTACACCGTCACCGTGTCCCAGGAGGGTGATGCGCCCCAGGGTGACATGGACGTCTCCTTCAAGGGCCTGCACAATGCACAGCTGTCCGACATCAAGGTGTATACCTATGCCGACGGCGTGAAGGGCGAAAAGAACCTGCTGGCCAATGTGGATATCGAGCCCGACGGCTATGGTCTGATGTACAACACCAAGCTGCCTGTGGGCGACTATCTGGTAGAGGGCTACAACACCGAGGGTCAGCTCAACGGCACCCTGGTGCTTACCGTGAAGGCCAATCAGGAGAACGTGTTTACCCTGGTCCGGGCCTACGCCATCTATGCCACCAACGACAGCAGCAGCTGGGTGGAGGGCAAGGATTACACCATCGACGTCACCGTTACCGGCCCCGACGGCACGGACCTCCAGGCCAAGACCGGCGTCTCCACCACCTATGGCAGCACCCACACCGCCTGCCTGTTTGTGGAGGGTGGCAGCCTGAAGATCACCCTGACCCCCATCGGCGACAAGGCGGCGGGCTATCTGCCTATCAGCACCGCCATGACCAACAAGCAGACCGTGGGCTGCGGCGCCAAGAGCTTCTCTCTGACCATTCCCAAGGCCCTGGACGTCACCGTCACCGCCCCCGCCGGCTCTACCCTGCGGATGGGCACCTTCGGCAGCTACTATAGCTATACCTTCCTGGAGCCCGTTTCCCAGGAGACCAAGGGCGACACCATGACCGCCTCCTTCCGCCTGCCGGAGACCGGCAGTCAGCAGTTCCTGCGGGCCCAGAATCCCGACGGCGTCACCTACTGGACCTTCGGCAAATTCACCGGCGGCCAGGAGCTGGCTGTGACCCGGGACGACCTGCACATGGACGACGCGTTCAGCAGCGATACCGTGTACCGCTTCGACAAGAACGTGTACGACCTGGGCAACATCTATCTGAACATCAACCGCCAGGGCTATAAGAACCTGGAGGTGGGCCAGAGCTGCGAGCTGGACGTGCTGCGCAGCTGGCAGGCCATCGAGAGCTTCATGAACAGCCAGATCGCCCTGCCCGACGCGCACTATCAGGTGCTGAGCCTGGACGGCGGCGACAGCGACGTGGTGACCATCACCCCCGACGCCAACAATTCCTGCCTGGCCACCATGACCGCCAACCACCCGGGCACCGCCATCGTCCAGGTGACCTATGACGCCATGACCTTCGTTCAGGGTATGGGCGGCAAGGACTTCAGCGCCATCTGGCCGGAGTTCACCGGCGTGTTCGTGGTGTCCGTGGGCGCCGACGGCTCCTCCATCCAGACCAACACCTTCATCGACCGTCCCACCGTGAACATCACCAAGGACGAGCAGAAGTATCTGGATGCCGAGCACGACATCCTGTTCTATGTGGGTACCCAGGGCGCCAGCTACAGCTTCACTCCCCAGGAGGGCTGCACCGTTACCGTGGCCCGCTCCACCGTCACCGATAAGATGACCTTCAACGGCTTCACCAGCCAGGGCGTTTCCGTGGATGAAAACGGCCAGGTCACCGTTACGGGCCTGACCACCGGCCGCCACATTCTCCGCATCGAGAAGGACGGCATGGCCGCCTACCAGGTCATCACCGCCCGGGGCGTCAGCTATGACCTCATCGACGCCGACGGCAAGGTCCTGCCCCAGGATGCTGAGCTGGTCCCCGGCCAGGCCGTAAAGGTCCAGTTCCACGACCTGGTAAGCCCCAAGGAGAAGATCTCCGGCGTTTACAACTTCAATTTCTCCCTGGTGTACCTGGATGCCCAGGGCAACAAGTATCAGACCAACCCCGGCACCCCCTTCGGCCAGTATGATTTCAGCGGCAACCCCGTTCGCCAGCTGCTGAGCGTCACCATCCCCGAGACCGCCGAAGGCTATAGCTATGACCTGACCGATACCATCCGGGTGGGCGGCTTCGGCGGCATTCCCACCCACCGCGGCGTGTCCTACCGCTCCGGCATGGACCGCCAGTACGGTTCCACCACCGCCGCAGTCCTGACCCGTCTGCCTGAGCTGGTGCTGCCTCTGACCGGCTGGTACGTCCACGACGTGGAGCAGAAGATCGCCGCCATCGGCACCGTGACCCTGGACTCCGAGGAGACCATCCAGGCCGCCCGCGCCGCCTATGACGCCCTGAGCGACCAGCGCAAGGCCCAGGTCAGCAACTACGATGTGCTGCTGGCTGCCGAGAAGAAGCTGGCCCAGCTCCAGGATGAGGCGGTTGCCCATGTGGAGGAGCTGATCGACGCCATCGGCCAGCCCGTGATCCCCGCGTCCCGCGCCGCCGTGGAGGCTGCCCGGGCCGCCTACGACGCCCTGGGCCAGAAGCTCCAGGAGCGCGTGGGCAACTATGATGTGCTGCTGGCCGCCGAGGCCCGCCTGGCGGAGCTGAACGCTCAGGATATCTACAAGACTACCGGCGACTTCATCGTTTCCAAGGGCGCCCCCGTCACCGGCTCCATCGGCGGCGAGTGGGCGGTTCTGGGCCTGGCCCGTTCCGGCCGGGACGTCCCCGGTGCGGATGCGTATTACGCCTCCGTGGTGGAGTATGTGCAAAAGGCCATGGACGAGAACGGCCGTCTGAACCGCTCCCGCTCCACCGAGAATTCCCGTCTGATCCTGGCCCTGACCGCCATCGGCAAGGACGTGACCCATGTGGCCGGCCGCAGCCTGCTGGACGGTCTGGATTCCATGGCGTTCATCACCAAGCAGAGCGTCAACGGTCCCGTTTGGGCGCTGCTGGCGCTGGACAGCCACAGCTATCCCACCTCCGGCGACGTAACCCGGGAGAAGCTGGTCCGCGCCATTCTGGATACCCAGCGCGAGGATGGCAGCTGGCCTGTCATCGCCTCCTCCCAGGTCCCCGATGTGGACATGACCGCCATGGCCGTGCAGGCCCTGGCCCCCTACTATGAAAATGCTCAGGTGAAGGCGGCTGTGGACGCGGCCCTGACCTTCCTGGCCGGCGTGCAGAACGACGACGCTACCTTCAGCGAGATCCCCGGCACCGATGCCTCCGCCGAGTCTACGGCCCAGGTCATCGTGGCCCTGACGGCCCTGGGCATTGATCCCACCGCCGACAGCCGGTTCGTAAAGAGCGGCGTCAGCGTCGTGGACGCGCTGTGCGGCTTCTATGTCACCGGCGGCGGCTTCCGCCACCTGATGGCCGACAAGACCGTGGACGGCATGGCCACCGAGCAGGGCTACTATGCCCTGGCGGCCTACTATCGCCTGCTGGCCCAGAAGACCAGCCTGTACGACATGAGCGATGTCACCGTCACCGTGACCCCCGACCAGCCCGTGACGCCCGCCAAGCCCGAAAAGCCTGATACCCCCCGCACCGGAGACGAGAGCCTGCTGGTGCTGTGGATGGGTGCGGCCGCCCTGTCCGGCGCCGCTGTGCTGCTGATGCAGAGAAAGAAAAAGCGCGCGTAAACCGCCGCAAATACACCAAAGACTAGATCGGAAGAGCGGT
>OHRV01000121.1_pt1 | contig 13706 bp, 10 predicted proteins | sample 1578511 | NCBI WGS metagenome assembly OHRV01 (sample SAMEA3879546, study PRJEB24766) | human gut metagenome | biome: human-associated habitat; feature: feces | place: USA | collected 1985/1987
GTATGACGATCCTGGCAATTGACGATGAGCCAGTTATGCTGGCGCACCTGGAAACCGAGCTGCGGAAGGTCTTTCCCAAAGCGGACATCGTGACCTTTGACGAGTGTGACGAAGTGCTGGCCTTTCTGGAAACGCCCCAGAGCCACAGTCTGCACTATGCGTTTATGGACATCAAGCTGCGGGGCATGCTGGGCATCGAACTAGCTAAGCGCATCAAGGACCAATGCCCGCAGACGCGCATTTTGTTCTGCACCGCCTACTCCTATTACGCGCTGGAAGCCTACCAGCTGCACGCCCTTGGCTACCTGATGAAGCCCGTCGACGCCGATAAGCTGCGGGAGGCGGTCTCCCAAATCGAAGCGCAGCTGGGTACCTTCCCGGAGGACGGCACAGAGACCCCCGGCAAACTGGTGGTGCATACCTTTGGCAATTTTGAGGTGCTGTACAACGGCACACCGCTGGTGTTTGAGCGGGAAAAGGCCAAGGAGCTGCTGGCCCAGGCCGGTTATCCCAACGGGTTCGACATGACCATCTCCGTGCCCAATAACTATCAGCCCCACATGGACACCGCCGAGGTGGTGGCCGAGCAGCTGCGGGAGGCGGGCATTAGGGTGACCATTCAGCCTGTGGAGTGGAGCACCTGGCTGGATACCATTTATAATGGCCGCCAGTTCCAGGCCACTGTGGTGGGCGTGGACGCAGCCAACATGACCGCCCGGGCCATGCTGGAGCGCTTCACCTCCGATTATGCCAAGAACTTCATCAACTACAGCAACCCCGCCTATGACGCCCTGTTCCAGCAGGCCATCAACGCCACGGACGAGGCCACCCAGACGGATCTGTACAAGCAGATGGAGACCATGCTGGCAGACACTGCCGCCAACGTGTATATCCAGGACCTCAGCGACCTGGTGGCTATGCGCCAGGACCTGGGCGGCCTGAAGTTCTATCCCATTTATGTGCTGGACCTGTCTACCGTGTACCTGACCCAGCAGTAACGTTATACTAAATTGAAAGAGGCGATGACCATGAAATATGCGGCCAAGAAGATCGGACTGATGCTGCTGACCATGGTCATCGTCTCTTTTCTGGCTTTTCTGGCGTTTCAGGTGATCCCCGGGGACCCGGCGGTGAAGCTGCTGGGCACCGAGGCCACGCCGGAGCGCATCGCCGCCCTGCGGGCGGAAATGGGACTGGACCGTCCGTTCCTGGAGCGGTACATTCAGTGGGTGCTGGGGGCCCTGCACGGGGACTTCGGCACATCGTACAGCTATAAAATGCCGGTATCCGGCATGCTGGCCGGAAAGCTGCCGGTGACGGGGCTTCTGACGGGGATGTCCTTTGTGCTGATCCTGGTCTTTTCCATCCCCCTGGGCATTTTCACCGCCCGCCACGCCGGGGGACGGATGGACAAGGCCCTGACCAGCGTGAACCAGGTGCTCATGGCCATCCCGGCCTTTGTGACGGGCATCCTGCTGACGTATGTGTTTGGTCTGGTGCTGCGGTTGTTCGTGCCGGGAAACTACGTTTCTCCCGGCGACAACTTCGGTGCCAGCCTGTGGTATTTTCTGTTCCCGGCCGTGTCCATCGCCCTGCCCAGGGTGGCCATGACCGTGAAGATGCTGCGCTCATCCATTCTGTCGGAGATGGAAAAGGACTATGTCCGCACGTCTCACAGCCGGGGCAACAGCGACCGGGCTACCCTGTACCGCCATGTGCTGCGCAACGCCATGGGGCCGGTGGTGTCATTTCTGGCCATGACCGTGGCGGATATTGTGGCAGGCTCTGTGGTTATCGAGCAGGTGTTTTCCCTGCCGGGCCTGGGCCGCATGCTGCTGACGTCCATTGCCAACCGGGACTATCCCGTGGTGCAGGCGGTGGTGGTGATCGTGGCGTTCTGGGTGGTGCTGGTGAATCTGCTGGCGGACCTGATCAACCAGCGGCTGGACCCGAGACTGCGGCTGCAATAGAGGGGAGGGACCTACCTTGCTGCTGAACGAAAAAAAGAATCACTATCTGCGGGCGGGTCTGGTCCTGACGGGGCTTATGGCGGCTCTGGCGCTGCTGGGCTGCGTGTGGACCCCCTATCCCCCCACGGCCATGTCCGGCAGTGAAAAGTTCGCGGCCCCATGCCTGCGGCACCTGTTCGGCACGGACAACTTCGGCCGGGATATTTTCAGCCGGGTGCTGGCCGGCGCCGGCACCACCTTCCTCATCAGTGCCGCCACCGTGGTGATCGGCGCGGCGGTGGGAACGCTGGTGGGGGCCTTCACCGGCTACTTCGGCGGCTGGCTGGACGAGGCGCTGATGCGCATCAACGACGCGGTGACGGCGTTTCCCAGCATCCTGCTGGCTCTGGTGTTCATCTCCCTGCTGGGCTTCGGCAAGTACAACGTCATTCTGGCGCTGGGCGTTGCCTTTGTGCCCAGCTATGCCCGGGTCATCCGCAGCGAGTTTGCCCGGCACCGGGAGATGAATTATGTGAAAAGCGCCCGGCTCATGGGAGCGGGGCACCTGCGCATTATGTTTCTGCATATTCTGCCCAATACCCGGCAGGTGCTTCTGCCTACCCTGGTCATTGGGTTTAACAACGCCGTGCTGGCGGAGGCCAGCATGAGCTATCTGGGCATCGGCGTGAAGCCCCCGGACGTGTCCCTGGGGTATATGCTGTCCGAGTCCCAGAGCTATATGGCCAGGGCCCCCTGGTATATGCTGACGGTGGGCGGCGTCATCGTGCTGCTGATCTTAGGCGTCAGCCTGCTGGGCGAGGGGCTCCAGCGAAAGCAATGGGGGAGGTGACGGTATGCTGGAAATCCGTGATCTGCATGTGCAGTTCCACGGGTCGGACCACGAGGCGGTGCGGGGCATCGACCTGACGGTGGGCGACGGCGAGATCGTGGGGCTGGTGGGTGAGTCCGGCAGCGGCAAGACTGTTACCGCCATGATGATCTCCGGCCTGCTGCGGCCGGAGCAGGCGTCGTTCCGGGGGCAGATCCTGCTGGACGGGCGGGACCTGCTGACCAGCAGCGGCGACACCCTGCGCAGCATCCAGGGCCGGGACATCTGCGTGGTGTTTCAGGAGCCCATGAGCGCCATGGACCCCACCATGCGCATTGGCCCCCAGGTGGAGGAGTGCCTGCGGGTACACACGGATCTGCCGCCCAAAAGGCGGCGGGAGCTGGCCTTGCAGGCCCTGCGGGACGTGGACCTGCCGGAGGCGGAGGAGGTATACCGGAAGTATCCCCACGAGCTGTCCGGCGGCATGCTGCAGCGGGCCATGATCGCGGCGGCCATCCTGCCCCGGCCCCGGCTGCTGCTGGCGGACGAGCCTACCACGGCTCTGGACGTGACCATCCAGGCCCAGATCCTGGAGCTGCTGCGCCGCCTGAACCGGGAGCGGGGCATGTCCATTCTGTTTATCTCCCACAACCTGGCTGTGGTGCGGAAGCTGTGCACCAGGGTGGCGGTGATGGAGAAGGGGCACATCGTGGAGTCCGGCCCGGTGGACCAGATATTCTTCCACCCCCAGGCCCCCTATACCCAGCGGCTCATTGCCGCCATCCCCACAAGGAGGAAGCTATGAGCGATGATCTGGTTTTACAGGTCCGTGACCTGAACGTGTGGTACCGGCCCTCCGGCACCGTGGGCCGCAGAAAGCGGCAGCAGGTGCTGCACGATGTGAGCTTTGAGCTGCATCGGGGCGAAATTCTGGGCCTGGTGGGGGAATCCGGCAGCGGCAAGACCACCCTGGCCCGGACAATTCTGGGCTTTGTGCCGGACTATACCGGCACCATCACCCACTACACCAAGCGCCCGCAGATGGTATTTCAGGACCCGGCCAGCAGCCTGAACCCCAGCCGCACCGTGGGCTGGATCCTGGCGGAGCCTCTGCGCATTTACGGGAAGTACGGCAAGGAGGAGATCGCCCGCCGGGTGGAGCGCACCATGGAGCTGGTGGGCCTGGACCCGGAGTGCCGGGACCGGCTGCCCCATCAGCTGTCCGGCGGACAGCGGCAGCGGGTGTGCATCGGGGCAGCCCTGATCGTGCACCCCCAGCTGATCGTGGCCGACGAGGCCGTGTCGGCCCTGGATGTGACCATCCAGGCGCAGATTTTGCAGCTCATCGCCCGGCTGCGCCGGGAGCTGGGCATATCGTATCTGTTTATCTCCCACGATCTGAACGTGGTCTACGAAATCTGTGACCGGTGTCTGGTGATGCACCATGGCCGCATCGTGGAGCAGGGTCCGGTGGAGGACATATTTGACCATCCGAAGGAGGAATATACCCGCCAGCTGCTGGCGGCGGCGGAGTGAGCGACCTATGACCGAAGAACTGAGACAGAAATTGCTGCATTCGGCGGAGGGCCCCGGGGCGGAACCCTTCAGCCAGTATAATCATATGAAGGTCATCGCCGTGGACGACGGCACCGCCACCGTGGAGCTGGAGCTGCACCCGGACAGCCTGAACTGCTGGGGCACCCCTCATGGCGGCGCGCTGTTTACCATGGCCGACGTGGCGGCGGGCATGGCCCTGCTGACCCGGCGGCAGGAGGTGACGTTTACGGTGTCCTCCAGCATCGAGTACCTGTCCGCCGCGGCGGGAACGGGAAAGCTCACCGCCGTGGGCACCGTGGAGAAAACGGGCGGCCACATGGGCTTCAGCCGCACGGACATCCGGGACGAGAGCGGCAGGCTCATTGCCGCCCTGCGGACGGTGATGTATCTGACCGGGCGGCCCCTGGAGCTATGAGGGCCTTTTTCAGGCGGCACCGGGGCCTGCACATCTGGTTTCTGGCGGTGTGCGGGGTGCTGTGTCTGTATTTTGCCCTGCGGACTGTGCCGGGGCTGATGAACTGGGTCAGCCGCCAGGTGGTGATGCCTCTGGAGCGGGCGGTGGCGTCGGTGTGCTACCGGGCGTCCTTCTCCGTGGCGGAGCTGCTGTACGCCATAGCGGCGGGAGTGGTCCTGCTGTGGATGGGGGCCACCGTCCGGCGGCTGATCACGGATCAGGGCCGCCGGGGCCGGGTGCTGTATCGCTTCGCCCTGACGGCGGTGTGCGCGGTGCTGACGGTGTACGCCGGGTTCAGCCTGCTGTGGGGCGTCAACTACTATGCGGAGTCCTTCCAGCAGCAGTCCGGCGTGTATGCCCGGGAGTCCACCCCGGAGGAGCTGGCTCAGGTGACGGAATACTTCGCCCGGCAGCTGGCGGACTGCGCCGGTCAGGTGCAGCGGGACGAAAACGGCCTGTTTGCCGAGAGCCGGGACGACATCTTTGCCGACAGCATGCGGGTGTTCGACGGCGTGTACGACGCGTTTCCCTGCCTGCGGATGGAGGACCGGGTGCCCAAGGGGGTGCGGTTTTCCACGGCTCTCAGCGCCATGGACTTTACGGGGTTCTATTTTCCCTTTACCGGCGAGGCCAACCTGAACATCGACAGCCCCGCCTGCTATCTGCCCAGCACCATTGCCCACGAGATGGCCCACCAGCGGGGCATTGCCTCAGAGCAGGAGTGCAACTTCATTGCCATCGCCGCCTCCACCACGGCGGACAGCGCCGCCTATCGCTACTCCGGCTGGCTCATGGGGTTTACCTATCTCTCCAACGCCCTGTACCGGGCGGATCCGGAGGCGTGGCAGGCCGTGCGGGTGCTGCTGCCCGACACGGTGGTGGCGGACCTGCGGGATAACTCCGCCTATTGGACGGCCTTTGAGGGGCCCGTCAACGACGCGGCCCAGAAGGTGTACGATTCCTTCCTGAAAAGCAGCGGCGACCCCCGGGGCACCCAGAGCTACGGCACCGTGGTGGATATGCTGATGGCATACTACGGGTAAACGGTATAAAAGGATATAAAAAGGGCGACGCCCTTTTTTGACAAGCGTAAAAGAGCCTCCCCACCCGGGGAGGCTCTTTTACAATGTTACAGGTCCAGGAGCTGCAGCTCCTCCTCGTCCACCTTCCGCAGGTCCCGGCGGCTGAGAATGTCGTACATACACGGCACCACCAGCAGGGTCATCAGCGTGGCATACAGCAGGCCGCCGATGCACACCAGGGCCACCGGCTGCATCAGCGCCGTGCCCACGTTGTTGCCGAAGGCCATGACGATCAGGCCCAGAATGGTGGTCAGGGAGGTCATGAGAATGGGCCGCAGACGGGTGACGCCGGCCTCGATGATGGCCTCCCGGCGGCCCATACCCTCCAGCCGCAGCTGGTTGATGTAGTCCACCAGGACAATGCCGTTGTTGACGATGACGCCCACCAGCATCACAAAGCCCACCAGAGACACCACGCTGACCTCGATGCCCGCCAGCAGCAGGGCCAGGAAGCCGCCGGTGAAGGCCAGGGGAATGGTGAACATGACGATTAGCGGCGAGCGCAGAGACTGGAACTGGGCCACCATTACCAGGTACACCAGGACGATGCCCAGCAGCAGCATCAGCAGCAGCTGCCGGATGGCGTCCATAATGGCCTCGTTTTCCCCCTGGAAGGAGGCGGTGATGCCCTGGGGCAGGTCTACCTCCGCAATAGCCGCCTGGGCGGCGGTGGTGACCTTGGTGACATTGTAGCCGTCGGCCACGTCGGCGGACACAGTGATGTACCGCCGCTGCTGGTCGCGGTGAATGGTGTTGAGGCTGACGGTCTCCTCCAGCTTGGCAATATCGCCCAGGCGGACGGGCTCCGCCGCCTGGACGGCGGATGTGCTGCCGGAGGACATGCCGGACATGCCGGACATGCCGCTCATGGAGCCGCTGCCGGAGGACATGCCGGACATACCGCTCATGGAGCCGCTGCCGGAGGCGGCGCTCATCATGCTGCTCATGGCGCTCATGGCGGAGGGGTCGATCTCCAGGTCCATGAGCTTTTCCCGGGTCATGCGGCTTTCCTCCGGGGACTGGATGGACACGCTGACGTCCAGCCCGTCCAGGGTCAGGGACAGGGAGCTGTCGGTGTCCGTCAGGGCGGAGGCAACGGCCATATACACCTGGGCCACGGTGAGGCCCTTTTCCATGGCGGCGTTGCGGTCCACGGACAGGTGCAGGGCGGTGGCCGCCTGCTCCAGGCCGTCGGACACGTTTTCCGTGCCGGGGACGGTGGCCAGCTTCGCGGCCAGAGTCTTGGCGGCGGACTGCATCTGCTCCATGTCGCTGCCGTAGACGTTCAGCGTGACGCCGCTGCCGGTAAGGTAGGTCATGTAGCTGTCCATGGCGCCGGAGGCGGTGACGGTGCAGTCCATACCGGTGCAGGCGGCCTCGATCTGTTGTCCGGCCTTTGCGCCGGAGGCCCCCTCGGTAAGGGTGATATAGGCGGTGACGTCATACGCCCCGCCGCCGGAGGACATCATGCTGGTCATGTCCATGCCGCCGAAGCTGCCGGAGGAGGACATCATCGCGCCTACGGTCTCCACGTTTTCCACCTGGGCAGCCCGGCGCAGCACCTCATCCGCCAGGGATACGGCCTGCTCCCGGGTGCAGCCCTCGGGCATGGAGACGGTGAGATTCACGGTGTTCATGTCGATATTGGGCATGAAGGCAAAGCCGCGGGCCAGGGTGGCTCCGGCGGAGCCCAGCAGCAGCACCAGCGACAGCAGCAGCACCACGGCCCTGTGTCTCAGGGACCAGGACACAGCCTTGCGGTAGGCGGGATAGACCCGGTCCAGCAGACCCGGCTTCTGGGGCTTTTCCTTGCGGAGCATGCCGGAGGCCATGGCGGGCACCAGGGTCAGGGCCACAATGAGACTGGCCAGCAGCGAATAGGTCATGGTCAGGGCCAGGTCCGTGAACAGCTGCCTGGTGATGCCCTCCACAAACACGATGGGCAGAAATACGCACACGGTGGTCAGGGTGGAGGCGGTGATGGCGCCCAGCACCTGCCGCGCACCGGACACCGCCGCCTGGATGACGGTGGCCCCCTTGGCGCGCAGACGATAGATGTTCTCAATGACCACCACCGAGTTATCCACCAGCATGCCCACCGCCACGGCCAGGCCGGACAGGGAGATCATATTGATGGTAACACCGGAGAAGTACATGAGCACCACGGCGAAGATCACGCTGATGGGGATGGAGCACAGGGTGATGACGGTGGGACGCAGGTCCCGCAGGAACAGGTACAGGATCAGCACCGAGAACAGCGCGCCCCAGCCCAGAGAGGACAGAATGGAGTTGATGATAAGGTATATGTAGTCCCCCTGGTCCATCAGGGGCACGAAGGAAAGACCCTCGTACTCCGCCTCCAGCTCCCGGAAGCGGCTGTTGATGTTGTCGGACACCTCCGCCGTGGCGTAGGTGGACTGCTTGTTGAAGGAGACGATGACGCCGTCCTTGCCGTTGAGCTTGTCGTAGATCTCCGAGGAGTTGTCGGTGATGGCCACGTCGGCCACGTCCTTCATGCGGATGGGGTCGATGCCGTCCATCCCCAGGTCAAAGAGCACCAGGTCCTCCAGGTCCTGGCGGGTGCCGATGGCGTCGCCCACGGAAACCATATAGTTGACGCCGTCCTCCTTCAGATACCCGGCGGGCATGGAGAAGTTCTGGGCCGTCAGCAGGGCGGTGATGGTGGATAGATTCAGGCTGGAGGACAGGTCCGCCTGGCTCAGGGCGGCGGAGCGGGATTCCGCCAGGGTCTGGAGGCCCTGGTCGATCTGATTCAGGGCGCTGTCCAGCTGGATATTGGCGGAGATGATCTGGGTAACGGCGTCGGCCATGGTCAGGGTCCCGGCGGTCACCTGGTCCGCCAGCTTGGCCACGCCCTCGTCGGTTTCCAGGTCCCGCAGCTGTTTTTCCAGCTCCTCCAGCTGCTTCTGCCACTCCTTGGCCCGTTGGACGGCCTCGTCCCACTTGACGCCCAGGGCCGCCATACGCAGGTCCAGCGCCGCCAGCTCCGCCTGGATGCGGACGTATTCGGGGTCACTTTCAATTTCGGCGATGGCCGCCTGCTTTTCCTCCTCCGTCATGGAGGGGTTCTGGCGGATGGCCTCGATACGGGCCTGGTAGGGGGCGTTTTCCACCTCCAGACGGGCCTTCTCCGCCTGGATCTCCGCCAGCTCCCGGAGGTTGGCCTGGAGCTGGTCCCGGCTGTCCCGCATGGTTTTCAGACTGTCCTGAATGGTGGTAAGGGCCTGGGTCACGGCGTCCCGGACGGCGGATTCCTCGGCGCTGCGGATGGCGGCCTTGGCGCTGTTGACCTGGCCCCGGGCGGAGGACAGCTGCCCTGCCGCGTCGTCCAGCTGCTTCGCAATGGCGTCGGACAGCCGCCGGGACAGATCATCCAGCTTCTTTTGGCTGAGGATCACATGGAGCTGATGCTGGACCGTACCGCTGACGGTGACACTGGCCACGCCGGTGATGCCCTCCAGCTTGGGGGACAGGGTATCCGTGACAAAGTCGGACAGCTCCGTGATGTCCTTGCCGTCGTAGGACAGGGCCGCCACCTGCACCGGCAGCATGGAGGGGTTCATTTTCAGCACATAGGGATCGCCCACGGTGTCGGACCAGGAGCCCTTCAGCTGGTTGATCTTCTGCTGGATATCCACGCTGACGGTGTCCATATTCACGCCGTCTTCAAACTCCAGCACCACCATGGACACGCTGTCCATAGAGCTGGAGGTGACGTTTTTGATGCGGTCCAGGGTGGCCATGGACTGCTCCAGGGGCTTGGTGATATCGGCCTCCACGGTCTCGGGGCTGGCCCCGGGGTCGGTGGTCATGATGACGATGTAGGGGAAGTCCATGTTCGGCAGCAGGTCGGGGGTCATCTTCAGATAGGCCACCACCCCCAATACCAGAATCGCCAGCACCGCCACGAACACGGTCAGCGGCTTTTTTACGCTGAATTTGGGCATAGTCGCATCGCTCCTTGCGCGTTATAAGCCAGTTGTTACACAACTGTAAAAAACATTTTAAAGAATTTTAACATTCTAAAGCGCCGCGCGCAAGAGGGCCGGGCAATTATTAACGAAACCGTTACAAACTCCCGATTTTTCCTTAGCCTAACGAAAGAAAAAAGGCAAAAATGCCCCGGAACCCAGCAGGTTCCGGGGAAAGGGTCAGAAGTCCATGGCCAGGCGCTGGGCCTCGTCGGAGTCCAGCAGGCGGAGGCAGCCGGAGGACACCTGGTACACCCGGCGGCACAGGGAGATCACCGTGGGCCGGTGGGTGGTGACGATGCAGGTCTTGTGGGGGTAGCGGGCTGCCAGATTCCGCAGGATGGTGCGCTCGGTGGCCACATCCAGGGCGCTGGTGGCCTCGTCCAGCAGCAGCACCGGGGCGTCCCGCAGCAGGGCCCGGGCAATGGCGATGCGCTGGGCCTGCCCCTCGGACAGGCCGTGGCCGTGCTCCCCCACGGAGGCGTCCAGCCCGCCGTCCATGGCGGAGACGAAGTCCCAGGCGCAGGCGGCCTCCAGCGCCGCCCGCAGCTGGGCGTCGGAGGCGTCGGGCTTCACCATCCGCAGATTGTCGGCGATGGTGCCGGAGAGGAGGGTGTTGCCCTGGGGCACATAGGAGAAATAGCGGCGGAGTCCGGCGTTCACCTCCACCTGCCGCCCGTCGGCGGCCTGGAGGTAAGCGCGGCCCTCCGCCGGGCGGATCAGGCCCAGCAGCAGGCGGATCATGGTGGTCTTGCCGCCGCCGGAGGGGCCCACCAGAGCCACGGTCTCCCCGGGAGCGGCCCGGAAATCGGCATGGGTCAGCACCGGCTGATGGGGAACATAGGCGTAGCCCGCGTCCTCCACGGCCACGGTGAAGCCCTGGGAGGCCAGGCTGTCCAGCCCGTCGTCCGGCAGCACCGGCTCCGGCTCCAGGGCGTACAGGTCCCGGATACGGCGGGCGGACACCGACGCGCTGAGGAACGACGGCACCGTCCGCACCAGAGCGTTGAAGGCGGAGCTGAGCTTGGCCCCCTGGGACAGGAACAGCGTCATGGTGCCGTATAGAATTTTGCCGGACCACAGCAGATACAGGCAGTAGCCGAAGGCCGCCATCTGGACGGCGGAGCCCAGAAGAGACAGGAGAATTTCCGTGCGGATGCTGAACAGATTATAATCCAGGCTGGCCCGGCGGAACTCCTCCTGCCGGCGGCGGAAGCCCCGGCCATAGCGGCCGGTGATGCCGAAGCCCTTGATGGCGTCCAGATTGTGCAGCGTCTCCGTCTCGTAGGACATCAGGCGGCTGCCCACCTGGCGGACCTCCTGCTGGTGGGTGCGCATGCCCCGGATCAGGCGGCGGGACGTCAGCAGCAGGAAGGGGGCGCTGGCCAGGGCCAACAGGGCCATGACCCAGTCATAGTGCAGGATCACCGCCAGGGTGGCGGCGAAGGTGTACGCCGTGACGATCAGGTCCGGCAGCCAGCGGATGGCGCTGGAGGATACGGAGCCCACGTCGGTGGACAGGCGGCTGAGCAGGTCGCCGCTGGCAAACGCGTTCAGGGACCGCCAGTCGGCCCCCAGCAGGCGGTCGAACACCTGGGCCTGGATATCGTTGTTCACCCGGAGGGAGATTTTCGTGGAAATGCGGGAGGTGACGCTACGCAGCAGCAGACCCACCAGGGCCGAGGCCACCATCACGGTGACGATGAACCACAGGTGGTCGCTGTCGTAGCCGGTGATGATGTCGATGGAGTATTTGCTGGCCACGGCAGACACCAGGCCCAGGGTGGAGCTGGCCACGCCCAGGACGGTATAGAACCACACCGCCCGCCGGTAGCGCTTGGTATAGCCCCAGATCCACTTCCAGTCGGCCCAGATCTCGGAAAACGTGCCGTCCCGCCAGCTGCTGACCAGGGTCCCCAGAGACTCCGAGCCCATGGGCTGCCGATTGTCCTCCTGCCGCATATCCCGCACCTCCTATGAAAAAACTCAACACTTCATTATAGCATTGTCCGCCGGAGAAGTCAAACCAAGCGTCAGATTGGGCAAATTTGACGGGATGTGAGCGGCAAAATAGATGGATAAACGATACTGTGTCGCCAAACGGAAAATTGTGCTTGCACATTGGACGAAAATGTTGTAAAATGACAAAAAGGCGAGGGAGGCGACGCCATATGAAGCGAGGAACCGGAAAGAAAATCGGGAAAATCGTCCTGCTGGTGGTGCTGCTGGCTCTTGTGGGCGTGATCGTGTACGCCGTCATGGTCTGTCCGGTGAATCCCACCCGGATGAAACCGGCGAAAAGCTATGAGCAGCTGCGGGACACGGTGGAAAAGAAAACGGATATCCGGGTCCCCGGGGAAAACCTGCTGCCGTGGACGGTGACGGAGCGTCAGCTCCGGATGGACGGCCCCTCCCGGATGGCCAAGGTCAGCGGCTTTGCCATATCCGGCACCATGGAGCGCGGCGGTGTTACGTTTGACGTGGAGGTCTCCGTGGGAGTCACCGGCGTCGTGGGCGATCTGCCGCCCTGCTGGGACAGCTATCGCTATGTACCCATTTACCTGTTCCAGAACCGGGGGTTTTACATGACCCAGCTCTACATAGACGGGAATGAATACATCATCCAGGTGATGTATCCGGAGAGCACGACCCTGTCGGAGAAGGACGCGGCGTATGTGGAGGACGCGCTGCGGACGGCGTGCCACACGGTGGTGGATCTGTATCAGTAACGGGAAAGGAGACGTGCCATGAAGCGAGGAACCGGGAAGAAAATTATTCTGCTGGCGGTACTGCTGGCCATTGTGGGCGGCACCGTGTATACCGTGCTGACCTGGCCGATATATCCCCAACCCCGGAAAAACGTGGATAGCTACGCGCAGCTGCGGCAGGATATGGAAAAGACGGGTGTGCTGGTCCCTCCGGAGAACGTCCTGCCATGGGTGGAAACATTCTACAGTCAGGAGCTGGATGGCCGGGACCGGCTGAGTAAGCCCAGTGCTTTTCTGATGTCGGGGACCGTGGAATACGGCGGTGCGTCATACTGGACGGAGCTCTACGGGTCTCGGGAATGGAACTACGACCGGCGCATGGAGGTCCCGCTGCGGGAGAATTATCGGATGACGCCCATTTACCGGGACGCATCGGACAATTCGATGCTGTATTTTTTGTGCATTGACGGCCATATATACACCGTCCAGGTGTACGCCGACGGGAAGATGCCCCAGGATGCCATGGACTATTTCGACGGTCTCCTGCTGGAGGCGTGTCACACGGTGGTGGATCTGTATCAGTGATGGGGGGATTGCTGTAATGAAACGTAAAAACGGGAAAAAGGTCCGGAAAATCGTCCTGTTGGTGATCCTGGCCGTTGTGGCAGGAGTCGTCCTATACGACCTGGTGTTTTGCTGGCCGGTGCACCCGTCCTTGCAGAAGCCGGCGGAGAGCTATGAGCAGCTGAGCCAGACGGCGGAAAAGCTGGGGGTCCTGGCTCCGCCGGAGGATATCCTGCCCTGGAAGCAGGAGGAGTACAGCATCTATCTGTCCAGCACCGGGCGCTTCGCCCGGCCCACCGGCTGGGATATGGCCGGGAAGGTTATCTATGACGGGACCACATACCCGGTGTATATCCTGGCGCTGCGAAATACGGAGAAACGCCAGGAATATCCGCCGCTGAGAGAGAATTACAAGCATGTGCCCATTTACCGGGAATGCAGTGAGGATGGACTGCGGCTGTTTTTTGTGATCGACGGCCACAGCTATACCTACAGCATGGGGATGATGGCCCCGCCGGAGGAGACGATCCCCCAGGATGCCGTGGACTACTTCGACGGTCTCCTGCTGGAG
>OHRV01000123.1_pt1 | contig 13679 bp, 6 predicted proteins | sample 1578511 | NCBI WGS metagenome assembly OHRV01 (sample SAMEA3879546, study PRJEB24766) | human gut metagenome | biome: human-associated habitat; feature: feces | place: USA | collected 1985/1987
CAGCGGCAATGGAGCAGGTAAAACGACACTGATGAGGGCAATTGCAGGAAGTATTCCGGTTGATTCGGGAGAAATCAGTTTTTCAGGAGAACGAAGAACGCAGGACGTAGGAACGCTGATCGAGAATCCAAATATATATACTGATATGTCTGGAATCGAGAATCTTCGATATTTTGGCAGATTATTTGGGGTTGCGGATAAAGCGGTAATGAAAAAACAATACCAACACGTTTTGGTTACCACACCACATCCCGTGCTGCGGCTAATAAGTCTTGGACTGCTCTCTTTTATCTTCACGCTCTTCTCCCTTGAGCTGATTCGATTTGGCACCATCATTGCGCCGCTCTGGTTCCCCACCGCGATCATGACCGTGGCCTTTTACCGCCATGCCGGTAAGATGTGGCCAGGCATCGCCCTCGCCTGCGCGCTGGGTAATGTCGCTGCCACCATTACGCTCTTTTCGCCGTCGTTTGTCGATTTGCGTTATACGCTGGTCAATATTGTTGAAGCCGTTGCAGGCGCGATCCTGCTCCGTAAACTGCTGCCTTCCTATAATCCGCTTAAAAATCTTGCCGACTGGATACGCCTTGCCATTGGCAGCGTGCTGATACCGCCGCTGATTGGCGGCGTGCTTATCTGCCTGCTGGTACCGACGGATAACCTGCTGCGCACCTTTATTATCTGGATGCTGTCGGAGGCGATCGGTGCGCTGGCGCTGGTGCCGCTCGGTCTGCTTTTCAAACCCCACTATCTGCTGCGCCATCGTAACCCTAAACTCCTGCTGGAAAGCCTGGTTACCCTGACCCTGACGCTGCTGCTGAGCTGGCTGGCGCTGCACTATCTGCCGTGGCCCTTCACCGCCGTGATTGTGCTGCTGATGTGGAGCGCGGTACGCCTGCCGCGCATGGAAGCCTTCTTAATTTACCTTGCGACGGTGATGGTGGCGTCGCTGGTGCTCGCTATCGATCCTAACGTCGTGAACTCGCCGAAAAGCGGCGTGATGATAAATGCGCCGTGGTTGCCTTTTTTGATGATCCTTTTGCCGGTGCATGTCATGACCATGGTGATGTATGCCTTTCGCACCGAGCGCAAACACATCATCGAGAGCGAGGCGCGTTTTCGTAACGCCATGGAGTATTCGGCGATCGGCATGGCGCTGGTCGGTACCGACGGCCAGTGGTTACAGGCTAACAAAGCCCTGTGCCAGTTTCTCGGCTACAGCCAGGAGGAGCTGCGTCTGATGACCTTCCAGCAGCTCACCTGGCCGGAAGATCTGGCCCGGGATATGGCCCAGTTGCAGCAGCTGTCGCGCGGCGAAATTGCCAGCTATTCGATGGAAAAACGTTACTACACGCGCAACGGCGACCTGGTGTGGGGGCTGCTGGCGGTCTCGGTGGTGCGTCACGCCAACGGCACTCCGCTCTACTTTATTGCCCAGGTTGAGGATATTAACGACCTCAAGCAGACCGAATGGGTCAACAAACGGCTGATGGAGCGCATTACCCTCGCTAATGAAGCGGGCGGCATCGGTATCTGGGAGTGGGAGCTGGAGCCGGACATCATCAGCTGGGATAAACGGATGTTCGAGATGTATGAAGTGCCTGCGCATCTCAAACCGACCTGGCAACTGTGGTACGAAAGGATTGTGCCGGAAGACCGCCCGGAAACTGAGCGGGTGATCCGCGACGCGCTGGCGTCGCGCATCGCGTTCAAGCTTGAGTTCCGCATTGCCGTGACAGACGGTATCCGCCATATTCGCTCGCTGGCCAACCGCGTCCTTAATAAGCAGGGCGAGGTCGAACGCCTGCTCGGCGTCAGTATGGATATGACGGAGGTAAAGCAGCTTAACGAAGCGCTTTACCAGGAGAAGGAGCGGCTGCACATCACTCTCGACTCCATCGGCGAAGCGGTGCTCTGTACCGATGTCGAGATGAAAGTCACCTTTATGAACCCGGTCGCCGAGAAGATGAGCGGCTGGTCGCAGGAGAGCGCCATGGGTCAGCCTCTGCTGAAAGTGCTGCACATCACTTTTGGCGATAGCGGCCCGGTACTGGAAAATATTCACAGCGGCGATATGTCACGCACGGATATTGAACAGGACGTGGTACTGCACTGCCGCGCGGGCGGTAGCTTCGACATTCACTACACCATCACCCCGCTCAGCACCCTCGACGGGCAGAATATCGGCTCGGTGCTGGTTATCCAGGATGTGACGGAGTCGCGCAAAATGCTGCGCCAGCTGAGCTACAGCGCCTCGCACGATGCCCTTACTCATCTGGCGAACCGCGTCAGTTTCGAGGCGAACCTCAAACGCCTGCTGTCGACGGTGCAGGAGTACCATCAACGTCATGCGCTGGTGTTTATCGATCTCGACCGCTTTAAAGCGGTCAATGACAGCGCCGGGCATGCCGCTGGCGATACGCTGCTGCGCGAGATCTCAACGCTGATGCTCAGCCTGCTGCGCTCAACGGATATTCTTGCCCGCCTGGGCGGCGATGAGTTTGGCCTGCTGCTGCCGGAGTGTAATGTCGAAAGCGCGCGTTATATCGCTGGTCGTATGATTGAAGCGATCAATGATTATCGCTTTAGCTGGGAGGGGCGCGAGCACCGCATCGGCGCCAGCGCCGGGATAACGATTATCGATGAGTATAACCATCAGGCTTCCGAGGTGATGTCGCAGGCCGATATCGCCTGTTATGCCTCGAAGCACAGCGGTCGTGGTCGGGTGACGGTCTATGAACCGAAGCAGGGGCTGATGCAGCATGAGCGCTCGATGATGTCGCTGGAGGAGCAGTGGCGCATCATCAAAGAGAATCATCTGTTAATGATTGCGCGCGGCGTCGCCTCGCCGCGTGTGCCGGAAGCGTGCAACTTCTGGCTGCTCTCCCTGCGCTTGTGGACCAGCGAAGGGGAAGTGATGGAGGAGCACGCGTTTCGCGCCGGGCTCCACGAGCCGGAGCTGATTCGCGCCCTCGACCAGCGCGTCTTCCATGAGTTTTTCAATAAGCATGCCGCCGCCATCACCGCCAAAGGGCTGGGTGTCGCCCTGCCCCTCTCCGTGCACGGTCTGGCAAGCAGTAGCCTGGTGGATGAACTGTTATCTATGCTTGAGAGTGGCCCGATGCCGGGACGTCTGCTGCATCTGGTGATCCCGGCAGATGCGCTGGTGCGCGAAGGCCATGCCCGGATTGAAAATCTCAGACGTCTGCGCCATGCGGGGTGTCGCATTATCCTCAGCCGTGTCGGGCACGATCTCGATGTTTTCGAGCGCATTACACCGCATATGGCTGATTATCTGCTGCTGGAGCCGGAGCTGGTCTCTAACGTGCACGGCAATTTGATGGATGAGATGATGGTGACCATTATTCAGGGGCATGCGCAGCGCCTTGGGCTGAAGAGCATTGCCGGGCCGACGCATCAACCGATGATGATGGATACCCTCTCCGGGATTGGCATTGACCTGATATATGGCGATACCATCTCCCAGGCGCACCCGCTCGATTTGATGCTCAACACCAGTTATTTCGCCATCAATTAACTGCCGGATGGCGGCTACGCCTTATCCGGCCTACAAAACCCGTCCCGCAACCGTATGCACACTTCCCGTAGGCCCGATAAGCGCAGCGCCATCGGGCATTAGCGCCGGACTACCAGCACCGCAACCATGCTTCCCGTAGGCCCGATAAGCGAAGCGCCATCGGGCATTGCATTACGGCTCGGGCGACCACGCCTGCGTAAACCAGATATGCAACAGCGCGTAAGAGCGAAACGGCTGCCAGCGCTCGGCATAACGGCGCGTCTGCGCGGGCGTCATCCCGGCGAAACGCTGCTTAATCGCATAATCATCCGCTAAGAAGATATCTTTCGCCTGCCAGCCGCGCAGCGCAAAGTAGTTCGCCGTCCAGCGTCCAATTCCCGGATAGTTCATTAGCGCTTTCACCCCCTGCTCCACATCATCTGGCCTCTGGAGTGGAAAGGTGCCGTCACAGGCAGCCTCGGCAAGGGTAATTAGTGCCTGGGCGCGCTTTAGCGGCATCCCTAGACTTTTCAGCACCTGTGCATCGGCGGCGGCAATCTGCTGCGCGGTGGGAAAGGTGATAAAACCGGGTGCTTCATCCATCACCTCGCCATAACGATGCGCGACTTTCGCCGTCAGCTTTGCCGCCATCGCCACGCTCACCAGTTGCCCGAGCACCGCGCGTACCGCCTGCTCAAAGGGGTCGATCGAGCCGGGCAGCCGCAGGCCAGGGCGCGCGGCGGCGAGATCGCCAAGCCGCGAATTGATACGCTCCGGCTCGCAGGAGAGATCAAATAACCTCTCCAGCCGCTGCAAACAGTGCTCCGCAACCGGTTCAAGCCCCTCACTTAAGGTGACCTTCAGCGTCGCGCTTGTCTCATCCGGCTCGGCGGTAATGATCCCGCGATGGCCGCCAAAGGCACAGGAGCGCACATAGCGCGACTCGCTCACTACCTCCACGCCCGCCACGGCGCGCGCGCCTAAGAAACTCAACATCCACGCCCAGTCATAGGGCGGCTGCCAGTGCAGTGTGTGCATACCATCTCCCCGCTAATAATGCTAAAAGCATAACAACTCAGGGAATTTTCGCCTTGCTTTCATATTCCGGTTGTCGCCCTGCACGCATTCCGCTAAAGTCGCCCCCCTTCTTCACAGGCATGGGGATTGCACGGTGTTTATTGGTTTTGACTACGGTACGGCAAACTGCTCGGTAGCGGTGATGCGCGATAACGCGCCACAGCTGCTGACCATGGAAAATAACAGCACCTTGCTGCCGTCGATGCTCTGCGCGCCGACGCGCGAAGCGGTGAGCGAGTGGCTCTATCGACACCATCAGGTTCCGGCAACGGGGAGTGAAACCCAGGCGCTGTTGCGCCGGGCGGTGAGCTTCAACCGCGAAGAGGATATTGAGGTCAACGCCGCCAGCGTCCAGTTCGGTCTCGCCTCACTGCGCCAGTATGTGAGCGATCCGGAAGAGGTCTACTTCGTCAAATCACCGAAGTCGTTTCTCGGTGCCAGCGGCCTGAAACCGCAGCAGATCGCGCTGTTTGAGGATCTGGTCTGCGCCATGATGCTGCATATCCGCAAGCAGGCAGAGAGCCAGCTGCCGGAGGCGATTCGCCAGGCGGTGATTGGCCGACCGATCAACTTCCAGGGGCTCGGCGGCGATGAGGCTAACGCCCAGGCGCAGGGCATCCTTGAGCGCGCCGCAACGCGTGCAGGCTTCGAAGAGGTGGTGTTCCAGTTCGAACCGGTTGCCGCTGGCCTCGATTTTGAAGCGACATTAAATGAAGAGAAGCGCGTGCTGGTGGTCGACATCGGCGGCGGTACCACCGACTGCTCGCTGATCCTGATGGGCCCGCAGTGGCGTGAGAAAGCGGATCGCAGCGCCAGCCTGCTCGGCCACAGCGGCTGCCGCGTTGGCGGGAACGATCTCGACATCGCGCTGGCGTTCAAAAACCTGATGCCGCTGCTCGGCATGGGCGGACAGACGGAAAAAGGTATTGCGCTGCCGATCCTGCCGTGGTGGAACGCGGTGGCGATCAACGATGTCCCTGCGCAGACAGAGTTCTACAGCACGGCAAACGGCCGCCTGTTAAACGACCTGCTGCGCGATGCGCGCGACGCCGAGAAGGTCGCTCTGCTGGTGAAAGTGTGGAAGCAGCGCCTCGGCTACCGGCTGGTGCGCAGCGCGGAAGAGAGCAAAATCGCCCTCTCCGACACGCAGCAGGTGACCGCTTCACTGCCGTTTATCAGCGACAGCCTCGCCACCGCCATCGATCAGCAGGGGCTGGAAAACGCCCTTAACCAGCCGCTGCAGCGCATTATTGAGCAGGTACAGCTGGCGCTGGCGACCAGTAATGAGACGCCGGATGTGATCTACTTAACCGGCGGCAGCGCCCGTTCACCGATTATCAAAAAAGCGCTGGCGGAAACGCTGCCCGGCATCACCATAGCCGGTGGTGATGACTTCGGCTCGGTGACCGCCGGGCTGGCCCGCTGGGCGCAGGTTGTCTTCCGTTGATTATCTGCCGGGTGGCTTCACCCGGCATGCTTTCTGCTACAAAATCTCCCTAACGCAAATTATCTGTCGTGACTACGTTTCCAGACAGTGTTTCATTTTTCCTCCATTATTCTGCGCTTCAGGGTGACTACACTACTATTACTTCGCCATTCGATTTAAAGAGATACCTATAACGATGAAAGGACGAGTCACTTTTCGCCGCACCGTTGTCGCGGCACTGGTCATCGCACTGGCAGGTGCGGCCTGGTACTATTTTGCGCACACCCCCTCAACCACCACCGCAAGCGGGCAAAACGCGCCTGCGGGCGGCGGACGTCACGGCATGCGCGGCGCGCTGCCACCAGTGCAGGCGGCGACCGCCACCAGCGAATCCGTTCCGCGCTATCTCTCCGGCCTCGGCACCATCACCGCGGCGAATACCGTTACCGTGCGCAGCCGCGTCTCGGGTCAGCTTAAGGCGATTCATTTCCAGGAGGGGCAACAGGTTAACGCCGGCGATCTGCTGGCGGAGATTGACCCCAGCGAATTCAACGTCGCGCTGGCGCAAGCTCAGGGCCAGCTGGCGAAAGATAAAGCAACCCTTGCCAACGCCCGCCGCGATCTTGCCCGCTATCAGCAGCTGGCGAAAACCAGCCTCGTCTCTCGCCAGGATCTTGATGCCCAGCAGGCGCTGGTCAGCGAATCCGAAGGCACGGTAAAAGCGGATGAAGCCTCCGTCGCCAGCGCCCAGTTGCAGGTGGAGTGGAGCCGCATCACCGCGCCGGTTAGCGGACGCGTCGGCCTGAAGCAGGTCGATGTTGGCAATCAGATTAGCAGCAGCGATACCACCGGTATTGTGGTGCTGACGCAGACCCACCCTATCGATCTCATCTTTACCCTGCCGGAGAGCGACATCGCGACCGTAGTGCAGGCGCAGAAAAATGCGCAGAAACTGGTGGTGGAAGCCTGGGATCGCACCAATAAGCAGAAGCTCAGCAGCGGCACGTTGTTGAGCCTGGATAACCAGATCGACGCCACTACCGGCACCATCAAGCTGAAAGCGCGTTTCGACAACCAGGACGACGCCCTCTTCCCGAATCAGTTTGTTAATGCCCGTATGCTGGTCGCCACCCAGCAGGATGCGGTGGTGATCCCCGCCGCAGCGCTGCAAATGGGCAATGAAGGCAACTTCGTCTGGGTGCTGAACGATAAGAACAAGGTCAGCAAACATACGGTGACGCCGGGTATTCAGGACAGCCAGAAAGTGGTGATTAGCGCCGGGTTATCGGCGGGCGATCGCGTCGTCACTGACGGTATCGACCGCCTGACAGAGGGCGCGCAGGTGGAAGTGGTTGACGCCAGCAACGCAGAAACCCTGCCCGCGAAGCGTGAACGTCCGGCGAAAGGAGCACAAGGCTGATGCAGCTGTTACCGCCGGGCCGGACGGGTGGCCCTTCGCGTCTGTTTATTTTGCGTCCGGTCGCCACCACGCTGTTGATGGTGGCGATCCTGCTGGCCGGGATCATCGGCTACCGTTTTCTGCCCGTTTCGGCGCTGCCGGAAGTGGATTATCCGACCATTCAGGTGGTGACGCTCTACCCTGGCGCCAGCCCGGATGTAGTGACTTCTGCCATTACTGCGCCGCTTGAGCGCCAGTTCGGCCAGATGTCGGGCTTAAAGCAGATGTCCTCGCAGAGTTCCGGCGGTGCCTCAGTGGTTACGCTGCAATTCCAGCTGAGCCTGCCGCTGGATGTTGCCGAACAAGAAGTGCAGGCGGCAATGAACGCCGCCAACAGCCTGCTGCCTTCGGACTTACCGAACCCGCCGGTCTACAACAAAGTGAACCCCGCCGACCCGCCGATCATGACGCTGGCGGTCACCTCTTCCGCAATGCCGATGACGCGGGTGGAGGATATGGTGGAAACGCGCGTGGCGCAGAAGATCTCCCAGGTCTCCGGCGTCGGGCTGGTAACGCTCTCCGGCGGCCAGCGTCCGGCGGTGCGCGTCAAACTCAACGCGCAGGCGATTGCCGGGCTGGGGTTAACCAGTGAAACCGTGCGCACCGCCATCAGTAACGCTAACGTCAATTCGGCGAAGGGTAGCCTTGATGGCCCGACCCGCGCCGTCACCCTCTCGGCCAATGACCAGATGCAGTCCGCCGAGGAGTACCGCAAGCTGATTATCGCTTACCAGAACGGCGCGCCGATCCGCCTCGGCGATATCGCCACCGTTGAACAGGGTGCAGAGAACAGCTGGCTCGGCGCGTGGGCGAATAAACAGCAGGCGATTGTGATGAATGTGCAGCGCCAGCCGGGCGCAAACATTATCGATACCGCCGATAACATCCGTGCCCTGCTGCCGCAGCTTACCGAGAGCCTGCCGAAATCTGTCAGCGTGAAGGTGCTCTCGGATCGCACCAACAATATCCGCGCCTCCGTAAGTGACACGCAGTTTGAGCTGATGCTGGCGATTGCGCTGGTGGTGATGATTATCTACCTCTTTCTGCGCAATATTCCGGCGACGATTATCCCCGCCGTTGCGGTGCCGCTGTCGCTGATTGGCACCTTTGCGGCGATGGTGTTTCTCGATTTCTCCATCAATAACCTGACGCTGATGGCGCTGACCATCGCCACCGGCTTTGTCGTCGATGATGCGATTGTGGTGATCGAAAACATCTCGCGCTATATCGAAAAGGGCGAAAAACCGCTGAATGCGGCGCTGAAAGGCGCAGGCGAGATCGGCTTTACCATCATCTCGCTTACCTTCTCGCTGATTGCGGTGCTGATCCCGCTGCTGTTTATGGGCGATATCGTTGGGCGGCTGTTCCGCGAGTTTGCCGTCACGCTGGCGATTGCCATTCTTATCTCCGCTGTGGTGTCGCTGACCTTAACGCCGATGATGTGCGCGCGCATGCTGAGCGCGGAATCCCTGCGCAAGCAGAACCGCTTCTCCCGCGCCTCGGAGCGCTTTTTTGAGCGGGTGATTGCCGGTTACGGTCGTCTGCTGAGCCGGGTGCTCAATCACCCGTGGCTGACGCTTGGCGTCGCCCTCGGCACGCTGGTGCTGTCGGTGATGCTGTGGATATTTATTCCGAAAGGCTTCTTCCCGATCCAGGATAACGGCATTATTCAGGGCACGCTGCAGGCACCGCAATCCGCCTCCTTTGCCAGCATGGCGGAGCGCCAGCGGCAGGTAGCGGATATTATCCTGCGCGATCCGGCCGTGGAGAGTCTCACCGCTTTCGTCGGCGTCGACGGCACCAACCCCTCCCTGAACAGCGCGCGGTTGCAGATCAACCTTAAACCACTTGATGAGCGCGACGATCGCGTCCAGCCGGTGATCGAGCGGTTGCAGCAGGCGGCGGGCAATGTGCCGGGTATGTCGCTCTACCTGCAACCAACGCAGGATCTGACCATTGATACGACCGTCAGCCGCACCCAGTATCAGTTCACCCTGCAGGCAAACTCCCTTGAGGCGCTCAGTACCTGGGTACCGCAGCTGGTGAGTAAATTGCAGGCGATGCCGCAGCTGGCGGATGTCAGCAGCGACTGGCAGGACAAAGGGCTGGTGGCCTATGTCAATGTGGATCGCGACAGCGCCAGCCGCCTCGGTATCAGCATGGCGGATGTCGATAACGCCCTCTACAACGCCTTTGGTCAGCGCCTGATCTCCACCATCTACACTCAGGCGAACCAGTACCGGGTAGTGCTGGAGCATGACACCACGCAGACGCCGGGTCTGGCGGGGCTGGATAATATTCGCCTGACCAGCAGCGAAGGCGGCGTGGTGCCGCTGTCGTCGATTGCCAAAATCGAGCAGCGCTATGCGCCGTTAAGCATCAACCATCTCGATCAGTTCCCGTCGACCACCATCTCCTTTAACGTCGCCGACGGTTACTCGCTGGGCGATGCGGTTGACGCGGTGCAGGAGAGCGAAAAAACCCTCCACTTCCCGACCGATATCCGCACCGAATTCCAGGGCAGCACGCTGGCGTTCCAGGCGGCGCTCGGCAGCACCATCTGGCTGATTGTTGCGGCGATAGCGGCGATGTATATCGTGCTCGGCGTGCTGTATGAGAGCTTTATCCACCCGATAACCATCCTCTCGACGCTGCCAACGGCGGGCGTCGGCGCGCTGCTGGCGCTGATGATTTCCGGCAGCGAGCTGGATGTGATCGCCATTATCGGCATCATCCTGCTGATAGGCATTGTGAAGAAGAACGCCATCATGATGATCGACTTCGCCCTCGCCGCCGAGCGCGAAGCGGGCATGTCGCCTCGCGATGCCATCTTCCAGGCCTGCCTGCTGCGTTTTCGCCCGATCCTGATGACCACGCTGGCGGCGCTGCTCGGCGCGCTGCCGCTGATGCTCAGCACCGGCGTTGGCGCAGAGCTGCGTCGCCCGCTGGGGATCGGCATGGTCGGCGGCCTGCTGGTGAGCCAGGTGCTGACGCTGTTTACCACGCCGGTGATCTATCTGCTCTTCGACCGCCTGGCGCTGGCGGCGAAAAAGCGTTTTCCGCAGCGTGAAGAGGAGGCGTAAGTGAAGTTCTTCGCCCTCTTCATTTACCGCCCGGTGGCGACGATCCTGATTTCGCTCGCCATCACCCTGTGCGGCATTCTTGGCTTCCGGCTGCTGCCGGTCGCCCCGCTGCCGCAGGTTGATTTTCCGGTGATCATGGTCAGCGCTTCGCTGCCCGGCGCTTCGCCAGAGACCATGGCCTCGTCGGTCGCTACGCCGCTTGAGCGCTCGCTGGGGCGCATTGCCGGGGTGAGCGAGATGACCTCCTCCAGCTCGCTTGGCAGTACGCGCATTATTCTTGAGTTCAATTTCGACCGCGATATCAACGGCGCGGCGCGCGATGTGCAGGCGGCAATCAACGCCGCGCAGAGCCTGCTGCCGAGCGGCATGCCGAGCCGCCCGACCTACCGCAAAGCGAACCCCTCCGCTGCGCCGATCATGATCCTGACCCTCACCTCGGATACCTACTCCCAGGGTGAGCTGTATGACTTTGCATCGACGCAGCTGGCGCAAACCCTGTCGCAAATCGACGGTGTTGGCGATGTCGATGTCGGCGGCAGCTCCCTGCCCGCCGTGCGGGTCGATCTCAACCCGCAGGCGCTATTTAACCAGGGCGTCTCTCTCGATGCGGTACGCACGGCCATCAGCAATGCCAACGTGCGCAAACCGCAGGGCGCGCTGGAGGATGGCGCGCACCGCTGGCAGGTGCAGACCAATGATGAGTTAAAAACTGCGGCGGAGTACCAGCCGCTGATTATTCACCACAAAAATGGCGCTGCGGTACGCTTAAGCGATGTCGCCACGGTCACCGACTCGGTGCAGGATGTGCGCAACGCCGGGATGACCAACGCCAAACCGGCGATTTTGCTGATGGTCCGTAAACTGCCGGAAGCCAATATTATCCAGACGGTGGACAGCATTCGCGCCCGCCTGCCGGAGTTGCAAAAGACCATTCCCGCCGCCATTGATTTGCAAATCGCTCAGGATCGCTCGCCGACCATCCGCGCCTCGCTGGAGGAGGTGGAGCAGACGCTGGTGATCTCCGTCGCGCTGGTGATCCTGGTGGTGTTCCTCTTCCTGCGTTCAGGTCGGGCGACCTTTATCCCGGCGGTGGCCGTGCCGGTGTCGCTGGTTGGCACCTTTGCCGCCATGTATCTGTGCGGCTTTAGCCTCAACAACCTGTCGCTGATGGCGCTGACCATCGCCACTGGCTTTGTGGTCGATGACGCGATTGTGGTGCTGGAGAATATCTCCCGCCATCTCGAAGCGGGGATGAAGCCGTTGCAGGCGGCACTGCAAGGGACGCGGGAAGTGGGCTTTACCGTGCTGTCGATGAGCCTGTCGCTGGTGGCGGTGTTCCTGCCGCTGCTGCTGATGGCCGGGCTGCCCGGGCGGTTGCTGCGCGAGTTTGCCGTTACGCTGTCGGTGGCGATTGGCATTTCGCTGCTGATCTCACTCACCCTGACGCCAATGATGTGCGGCTGGTTGCTCAAAGCCCATAAGCCGCATAGCCGCACGCGCGAGAGAGACGTTGGCCGCCTGCTGACCCGCATCCAGCAGCAGTATGCCCGCTCGCTGAAATGGGTGCTTAACCACGCCCGGCTGGTTGGCGTGGTGCTGCTTGGCACTATCGCGCTCAATATCTGGCTCTATATCTCGATTCCGAAAACTTTCTTCCCGGAGCAGGATACCGGCGTGCTGATGGGCGGTATTCAGGCGGATCAGAGCATCTCCTTCCAGGCGATGCGCGGCAAGTTGCAGGACTTTATGCAGATCATCCGCGAGGATCCGGCGGTGGATAATGTTACCGGCTTTACCGGCGGCTCGCGGGTGAATAGCGGAATGATGTTTATCACCCTTAAATCGCGCGACCAGCGCCACGCCACCGCGCAGCAGGTGATTGACCGCCTGCGCAGTAAGCTGGCAAAAGAGCCGGGCGCGAGCCTCTTTTTGATGGCGGTGCAGGATATTCGCGTCGGCGGCCGCCAGGCCAATGCCAGCTACCAGTTTGCACTGCTGTCAGATTCCTTAAGCGACCTGCGCGAGTGGGAGCCGAAGATCCGCAAAGCGTTTGCGGCGCTGCCGGAGCTGGCGGATGTCAACTCGGATCAGCAGGATAACGGCGCGGAGATGAACCTGGTCTATGACCGGGAAACCATGACCCGCCTTGGCATCAGCGTGCAGGCGGCGAACAGCCTGCTGAATAACGCCTTTGGCCAGCGGCAGATCTCCACCATCTACCAGCCGCTTAACCAGTACAAAGTGGTGATGGAGGTCGACCCGCGCTACACCCAGGATGTCAGCGCGCTGGATAAGATGTACATCATCAATGATGCGGGCGCGTCGATTCCCCTCTCCTACTTTGCCCACTGGCAACCAGCCAATGCGCCGCTGTCGGTCAACCACCAGGGGTTGTCGGCCGCCTCAACCATTGCCTTTAACCTGCCGGCGGGCGTTTCACTTTCGCAGGCCAGCGAGGCGATCGACCGCACCATGACGCAGCTTGGCGTACCGGGCAGCGTGCGCGGCAGTTTTGCCGGTACCGCGCAGGTGTTCCAGGAGACGATGAACTCACAGGTGATCCTGATCCTTGCCGCCATCGCCACGGTCTATATCGTGCTTGGCATTCTCTATGAGAGCTATGTTCACCCGCTGACCATTCTGTCGACCCTGCCGTCAGCGGGCGTTGGTGCACTGCTGGCGCTGGAGCTGTTTGGCGCGCCGTTTAGCCTGATTGCGCTGATTGGTATTATGCTGCTTATCGGGATTGTGAAGAAAAACGCCATTATGATGGTCGACTTCGCACTTGAAGCGCAGCGCAAGGGGCAGCTGAGCGCCGAAGAGGCGATTTTCCAGGCCTGCCTGCTGCGTTTTCGCCCGATTATGATGACCACCCTGGCGGCGCTGTTTGGTGCCCTGCCGCTGGTGATCTCCAGCGGAGATGGCTCAGAGTTGCGCCAGCCGCTCGGTATCACCATTGTCGGCGGGCTGGTGATGAGCCAGCTGCTAACGCTCTATACCACGCCGGTGGTCTACCTCTTCTTTGATCGTCTGCGCGCGCGGTTTAGTCGCAAAGTGAGAGAGCCCGTAAGTGAATGAATGAGTTACCGAAACAGATCCGCTGGCAGTTATGGATAG
>OHRV01000126.1_pt1 | contig 13573 bp, 9 predicted proteins | sample 1578511 | NCBI WGS metagenome assembly OHRV01 (sample SAMEA3879546, study PRJEB24766) | human gut metagenome | biome: human-associated habitat; feature: feces | place: USA | collected 1985/1987
GAAGAAGCAATCTGTTATTGCAATAATGCGAAATTGACGATAGAAAGTTTTTCATATCTCGGTCAGCTCAACAATTACATTACTCTGCTGATACAGCCAGTCCGTAAATTCTTTCGGGCTGGCCGTTCCTGTTTTTACAGCCTTTTTTCTCTGTAAGGCTTCTTTCTTAAAGTCGGAAAAGGAAGCCTGTATTTTTTCCAGACGGTCAGCCGGAAAGCCTGCGGTATTTTTTACCCGGTTTATTTTGTTGCGCCAGTTCTGGCATTCATTTTTATAAAGCAGGTCATAGTTATTTTCTCTTGACCTCTCGTCAAATTCCCGCTTGTTTTGAAGCGCCTGTGCTTTTCGGCACTTGTCGCTGCACAGCTCATACCGCTGGCTCTTTGCCAGAAAATATTTTCCACAGACCTTGCACCGCCGGAAGCAAAGCCCCCAGTCATTCAGCCTGTTCAGATAATAGGTAATCAACGGGTAGAGGGACGCATAGGCAGACACACATTCTTCTGTGCGCCGGTTGTCCGGGAACCAGAGGTCAAGCCGGGTATCTTCTGACGGTGCGCCTTTGAAATAAAGGCTGCCAGCTTGAAATTGTTTCGGTTTTCCTGTCTCCCTGTCAAAGCTCATGGTTTCGTTTTGGAATACCCCGGTCAGTCTGCTCATTTTATCCATGAAGCGGTCACAGGCAGCGTTACGGTCACGGGGTTCTCTGGCAAGCAGATAGCTGTTCCAGATACGGAACGCCACATACATTTTCAGAGGGTCGTTGCTAAGATATTTCTCCCAAAGAAATTCGCTTGCCGCCTGCTCCAGCTCCGGCTGTTTCCATCGGTTGGAGTGGAGAGCTTGCCGCAGCGGAGAAAGCCCGTATAAGTTCCAGTCTCTGTCCGTGTCACGCTCAAAGTTTATCAAAAAAGTTCCCAGTGGGCGTGTCATATCACAAAGCACCTCTGCGTTTTGGCTCCCGTTCAGACGGAAGCGGATCTGCTGTTCTTCCCCAATCAAAATCCGCTCTTTCATTTTCTTCCTGTCCAGCGTCAGGACAAACAAAATCCTCTCAAAACATGGCTCATGCCGTATAAACTGATTCTCCATCCCTATCCCCTGCCTTTGTTTATGGTAATTATATAATTCAGTTATATCCGTTACACTCATGGTATCGCAGAATCATTGTTTTGTCAAGGATAGTACGCTATGATGATTGCGGTTGGTAATTTCGTACCGCACAGTACCTTGACAAGTGAATGACCGTCCAAAAGGGATATGACCGGCAGGAGAAGTGACGCATTCGGCGCACCAATGCAGGGAAACACCGCAGGAATGGGGCAGGAAAACGGCTTTTGGGGAGAACGGCAACAGGAAGCATTTTAACCTATTTGATTTATGGGAGGAACAGAATGAACGATAAAAAGAGATTGAACAGCTACGAGGATTTACCGCTGGTTCTGGATGTGGCGGACATTCAGCGGATTATGGGAATTTCAAGAGCGAGCGCCTATGAGCTGGTACACACACCCGGCTTTCCAGCGTTCCGCAGGGGCAGACTTATCAAGGTCAGCAAAATTGCTTTCTTTGAATGGATGGCAAAAGGCTCCGAAACCGTACCGGGAAGCGACAAATAAGCGTGAGGTATCATTCCCTGACTTGCAATACTGCCGCACTTTCCAAAGGGGCATACAGAGGGAAAAAAACTTAAAAATGATACCGAGACGCTACATCAAAACAGCCTATCTGCGTACATCAGATAGAAACGGAGAAAGGAGCCGGTTATGGCAAGAATGAGTAACAAGCGGCGGTTGGAATGGTCTTTCTTCTTAAATGACCGCAGCCGTATCACTTACAACGAACTGTGCCGGAAATGCCAGCACGAATGTAAACAGAGCTTCCGGGCGGTTGTGGTTGACTGCCCGAAGTATCTTTCCAAGCGTTCCAAGAAAAAGGACAAGACTGCCGGAAACGGCAAAATCCCTTAGGAACTAAGGGCGCACTTCTATACATAGTCTAAAGACCATGTATCGTGCGTCCTGCGGAGCTTACCTCTGCCGCTGATAAAATCAGCAATCCGAGGTCTGCGTTCGCTTCGCTCCGACAAGGTGGCTACACCCCCTTGCGCCGCTAAAGCGGCTATCCCCTGTGTACCCGCCGCAAAGAGAAATCCGCTCTGCGGTTTTCCCTTTTCATCGGGTTTTATAGAAGCACTGACACACGGACTGTCTGCGGATGGTCTTTCTTTATCTTATCAGCAAAGGATGTGAGAACATGGAAAAATCTTTGGAACAGTTGAAGCAGGAATATGAAAAAACCACTGTCCTGCTGGAACAGGAAAAACGGAAAATGCAGCGTTTGAAAAACCGGCAGGCGTATCTGGAAAGCGGTTCCCGGAAACAGAGGACGCACCGGCTGATTACCCGTGGGGCAGCTATTGAGAGCATTGCACCACAGACAAAGGAGCTATCCGAAGCGGAATTTTATTCCCTCATGGAAAGCATTTTGAATCTGCCGCAGGCGGAGCATTTCATCCGGTCTGCCACAGAGAACCACGCCCGTATTTCCGGGCAGGAGAAAGGCGGTGACTAAGGATAGCACTTTATCATTTTTCAATCGCACAGATCAAGCGCAGCGCCGGTCAGAGCGCCATTGCCAGCGCAGCCTATCGAGCCGGGGAGCGTCTTTACAGCAGCTACTATGGAGAAGTCAGCGACTACACCAAAAAGGGCGGCGTGATCGCTTCGGAAATCATGCTGCCGCCCCATGCGCCGGAAATATATCTTGACCGGGCGACCCTCTGGAATGCTGTGGAGAACTGCGAGAAACATCCAAAAGCACAGCTTGCCTATTCCTTTGATATTGCCATGCAGAATGAATTGACGCTGGAAGAAAACATGGAGCTGGCGAGGAAGTTCGTACAGGAGCAGTTTGTGACAAAAGGCATGATTGCCGACCTTGCTTTTCACAGCCCGGAGAAAGAGGACGGCGGCATCCCTAACCCGCATTTTCATGTGATGACAACCATGCGCCCTTTGAACCCGGATGGCACATGGGGACAAAAACAGCGTCGGGAATATCTTCTTGATGAAGATGGAAACCGAATCCGGGATAAAAACGGCGATTATATGTTTAACGCTGTCCATACAACAGACTGGCATGAGCCGGAAACGCTGGAACACTGGCGGGAGCAGTGGGCGGCTGCCGTTAATACAAAATTTGAGGAAAAAGGGCTGGATGTGCGTATCGACCACCGTTCCTATGTGCGGCAGGGGCTTGACCTGATACCTACTGTCCACGAGGGAGCTAATGTCCGGCAGATGGAAGCAAAGGGCATCCGCACCGAGAAAGGGGAACTGAACCGCTGGATTAAAGCCACCAACCGGCTCATGCAGGATGTGAGGAAGAAGATCAAAGCCCTGTTTGTCTGGATGGCAGAGGTAAAAGAAGAACTTTCCAAACCGCAGACACCGAGCCTTGCCGACCTGTTGATCGCTTATTACAACCAGCGCAACGCAGGGGCATGGAGCAATAAAGCCAGAACCGGAAACTTAAAGCAGTTTGCCGAAGCCGTCAATTATCTGACGGAAAACAAGCTGCTCACATTAGAGGATTTGCAGGAGCGTCTTTCCTCTGTCAACGAAGAATTTGAAGCGTTAAGCGACTCCATGAAAAAGAAATCTGCCCGGATAAAGGAATTGCAGGAATTGATACGGGAGGGCGAGAATTACCAGCGGCTAAAACCTGTTCATACGGAATTGAACAATATCAAGTTTAAGAAACAGAGGGAGAAATTTGAAACATCCCACGATGCGGAGTTACGGCTGTTTTATGCCGCCCGCCGTATTTTGAAAGAAAAACTGGACGGAAAACCCATTGCCCTGAAAGCATGGAAACAGGAATACGCACAGTTAAAAACAGAGTATGCCGAACTGTCTCCGCAGCACAAGCCACTCCGGGAGGAAGTCATACGGCTACGGCAGGTGCAGAACGCCGTAGATACCGCACTGCGCCGGAGGGAGCAGCCACAGGCAGTACAGAGAAAGAAACATGAGATGGAGCTATGATATAACCGGCAGCTTTACCGCTACCAGTATTTTTATGGAGGGAGCATTTGAATGTATTTGAAGCGGTGAAACAGTCTGTTACCACCCGGCAGGCTGCTTCATTCTATGGAATCCGGGTGGGGAGAAACGGCATGGTCTGCTGTCCATTCCACAATGACCGCACGCCCAGCATGAAAGTGGACAGCCGCTTTTACTGCTTCGGCTGCGGGGCTTCCGGGGATGTGATCGACTTTGCCGCTTTGCTGCATGGATTGGGGAAACGGGAAGCTGCGGTCAGGCTTGCGGAGGACTTCGGCGTTTCCTATGAGAAATCCGGCAATGCGCCGCCAGATAGGAAGCGTCACAACAGGTCACAGCCCCGACAAAAATCAGCGGAGCAGAGATTTCAGGAAACGGAACGGTATTGTTTCCGGGTGCTATGCGATTATCTGCGCCTGCTGGAGCATTGGAAAACAGCACACGCCCCACAGCCGCAGGATGCCATCTGGCATCCTCTTTTTGTGGAAGCGTTGCAGAGGATAAGCTACACAGAATACCTTTTGGATATTTTGTTATACGGAGAAATAGAAGAAAAAGCGGCATTGATCGCCGCACAGGGAAAGGAGGTGTTGCGGCTTGAACAGCGAATTTCAGAGCTTGCCGCCGGAAACGCAGGAAGCGGTCAAAAGGACGATGGACACAATGGAACCGGCGCAGACACCGGCAGAAATCCGGGAAACATTAGAGGGGACGCAGAAAGGCGGCGTGAAGAACAGCATCCGAAACTGCCTGACGGTGTTCCAGCGTGACCCTCTGTTTCGCGGGGCGCTGCGCCTGAACCTTTTGACGGAGCAGATTGACATTGTGAAGCCGCTGGGCTGGGAGCGCACCAGTACCACGCTGACCGACATGGACATGAACTACCTGCTTTTGTATCTGGAAGAAAATTACGGGCTTACCAGCGAGAAAAAGGTGCAGAGCGCCATCAAGATTGTTGCCAATGAAAACCGCTACCATCCAGTCAGGGATTACCTGAACAGCCTGCAATGGGACGGCACAGAGCGCATCCGTTACGCCCTGCATCACTTTCTGGGAGCCGATACGGACGAATACACCTATGAAGCCTTGAAACTGTTCCTGATGGGAGCCATCCGGCGGGTATTCAGACCGGGGAGCAAGTTTGAGGTCATGCTCTGTCTGGTTGGTGGTCAGGGAGCCGGGAAATCTACCTTTTTCCGGCTGCTGGCAGGCAGGGACGAATGGTTTTCAGACGATTTGAAAAAGCTGGACGATGAAAATGTGTACCGCAAGCTGCAAGGGCATTGGATTATCGAGATGTCGGAGATGATTGCCACAGCCAACGCCAAGAGTATTGAGGAAATCAAGTCATTCTTAAGCCGCCAGAAAGAAACCTACAAAGTGCCGTATGAGACACATCCGGCAGACCGGCTGCGGCAATGTGTATTTGGAGGGACGACCAACCGGCAGGACTTTTTGCCCCGTGACCGCACCGGCAACCGGCGCTTTCTCCCCGTGACGGTGTACCCGGAACGGGCGGAGGTTCACATACTGGACGATGAAGCGGCGGCGAGGGCGTATATCGAACAGATGTGGGCGGAAGCCATGACGGTTTATCGCAGTGGGAAGTATAAGCTGTCATTCAGCATGGAAATGAACCGATACCTGAACGCCCACCAGCAGGACTTTATGCAGGAAGACACACAGGCCGGCATGATCTACGCCTATTTGGAGGACTACACCGGCGACAGGGTATGTTCCAAGCAGCTTTATGAGGAAGCGCTGGGGAACTTAAATTCCCCGGCAGACTGGGAGACACGGGCAATCTGCGAGATTATGAATACCGGCATTGCGGGCGGCATCATACAGGGCTGGGTAGCCTACAAAAGCCCGAAGCGGTATAAGAAATACGGTTCTCAAAAAGGCTGGGAGCGTGTCAACCAAGCTCCGCCGGAGGGGGACGGTTTTCAGGAAATCACGGAAGAAGAAGCCCGGCAAATGGAACTTCCATTCTGAAAAGCCACCGGTTGACAGTTTGGTTGACGCTTTGGTTGACAGCCGGTTGACGGGGAAAAGCCTGATATTTGGGGCATTTCTCTCCTTTGTCAACCATGTCAACCAAGAAATCAAAGAAAAAGTAAAAAGTAATAATAGAGCGCCTATGGATTGTTTTCAAAGTCTTTTCTGCCGGTTGACACGGTTTGGTTGACACGGAGACAGTCTGCGGCTGTACACCTGTCTGACATTCCCTTGTCGGGCATATTTCATTTATGGAGGTAACTGCCTATGGCAAAAAGCAAAAACGAGAGCAATAACAAAAACAGCGGCACCCTGCTTACCGAAAAAGACGGCACCCAGTATTTTGTCATGGGGAAAGTCCGTATCAAGGTATCGGAGCATTTCGCACAGGATGGGAAGCCGCTTGACAGCCTGCTGGAAGATGTGATCCAGCACGCTGCCGCCGCTTCCTGAAAAAATACGGAATAACGACTGTCAATCAGCCCACGCTTATGATATACTTGTACCAGCGAGTATTGTATAAGCGTGGGTTGTTTCTTTTAGAAGGAGGATTTTCAACCGTGAAACAACCATACAATACAACGATTTATAACACTGCACTATATTTGAGATTGAGCCGTGACGATGAATTACAGGGGGAAAGCGGCAGTATCCAGACCCAGCGCATGATGCTTAGACAGTATGCCGCAGAGCATGGGCTGACCGTTGTAGACGAGTACATTGACGACGGATGGAGTGGGACAAATTTCGAGCGTCCAAGTTTCCAAAGGATGATTGATGACATCGAAGACGGGAAAATCAACTGCGTTGTCACAAAGGACTTATCCCGTCTGGGAAGAAACTATATCCTGACCGGTCAGTACACGGAAATCTATTTCCCCAGCAAGGGAGTACGCTACATTGCCATCAATGACAATGTGGACACCATCAACGGAGAAAGCGAGCTTGCACCGTTCTTAAACATCCTGAATGAAATGCACGCCCGACAGACCAGCAAAAAGGTCAAGGCTGCCATGCACACAAGATTTGCCAATGGCGCACACTATGGAGCCTATGCACCGCTGGGCTATGTAAAAGACCCGGACAAAAAAGGTCATCTTCTGATCGACCCGGAAACACGCTGGATTGTAGAGAAGATTTTTGACCTTGCTGTACACGGGCGTGGAGCCGCCAGCATTACACGGATTCTGGTGGAGGAAAAAGTACCTACCCCCGGCTGGCTGAACTATGAAAGATACGGGACTTTCGCCAATATCTACGCCGGTGCGCCCGCAGAAAAAGCCTATGCGTGGACGATAGCACAGGTCAAGAGCATTTTGAAAGAGGAAACCTACATCGGTCACAGCATTCACAACAAGCAGAGCAACATTTCATTCAAGAACAAGAAAAAGGTGCGGAAGCCGCAGGAAGAATGGTATCGTGTGGAAAATACCCACGAAGCCATCATTTCTGAAGAAGTGTTCCAAAAAGTTCAGGAGCTGATTGCAAGCAGACGCAGGAAACGCAGAAACGGTACGACACAGATTTTCGCAGGATTGATAAAATGTGCAGACTGCGGATGGTCTTTAGCCTATGGGGAAAACAAGCAGAATAAGAACCCATACGGGTACTACCATTGCAGCAAGAACGGGCAGGGATTACGCCAGTGTTCCATGCACTATATCCGCTATGATGTACTGTATGCCTATGTGCTTGCAAGACTGCAATACTGGTCTATGCTGGCACAGAAAGACGAGGACAAGCTGCTGAAACGCCTGCTCAATGCCAGCGACAGGGAAAGAAACTCTGCGAAGAAAAAGCAGGCTGCGGAGCTGAAAAAGGCAGAGAAGCGTAAAGCCGAGGTTGACGGGCTGTTTGCTAAAATGTATGAGGACTGGTCTGCCGGACGCATAACCGAGTATAACTTCAATATGCTGTCCGAGAAGTACCAGAACGAGCAAAAGGAGCTTGAAACAAAAATAAGACAGCTTCACGAAACGATGGAAGCCGCCGTACAGACCGCAGCGGATGCTGAAAAGTGGATTGCCCTGATGAAACAGTATGTCAACCCTGTGGAGCTGACCGCCGAACTTCTGAACACTCTAATTGAAAAAATAACCGTCCACGAAGCTGTCAAGGGCGAGGACGGAAGCCGTGAGCAGGAAGTAGAAATCTACTACCGCTTCATCGGCAAAATCGACTGACCTTTCTTTTTTACCCAACAATATCTTTAATTAAGGGAGACGGGCAATGCTTACCCCGACATTTCTCTGTTGGACGATCTGGCGGCTGCGCTGTCGGTATCTATTGAGGAGCTTTGCTGCGGCGAGCGGATTGCCTTTCCCTCTGTGGACACCAACGCGCTCCTCAGCGATGTGATCTGCGAAGCCCGCCAACAGAAAAAAGACAGAGCCGCGAAATGGCTTCGCATCCTCTGTCTTAGTATTTTTTCCGTGATCCTTCTTGCGTTTCTCTTCTTTACTGGTGCGTTCTTATTTATACAAAATGAAGCAAATTTAGACGAAGCACTCTTCACCCTGGCTTTGGGTGCCTTTGCCATCGGGCTTTTGCTTTTCCGGGACGGGATTCCGATCCTTCTGCTTGCCATCGCTCTACCGCCGTTACTTTGCAGACGCCCCCAGCAGCCGGCGAAGACCATCGTCTGTATCCTGCTGTCGGTTCTGTCCGTCCTCTGGCTGATCTTTGGCGGACACTTTCTCTGGTTGCAGTTATTCTAGCCTTTCCATCGTTTTGCATAATCTTTCCGTCCGCTGACGATGGCAGAATAAGCATCAGAAGAATTTTATTCCTAATTACTTTCCAAACAGTGTACTCAAAATTCCTCTCTTGATGACCTGGGCACCGGTGTTAATCAGCTGGCGCTCGATCTGGGCCTGTCTGCGTTCCGCTGCCTTTTCCTTCTTTTTCTGTGCGGCTTCCCATTCCTTCTGCTTCTGCTTTACGGTGGATTCCTGCAGTTTTGCCTGCTGCTTTGCCAGAGCTTCCTTATCCTTCTCCAGCTGTGCCCGCTCTGCTGCCAGCTGCGCCGCTTTCGCCTCATGCTCCATGGTATCTGTCAACACTTCGTAGGCAGAAATATTGTCCACCGCCTCATCGTAGCGTCCCATGCCGTCTCTCGCCATCAGATTCCTGCGCTCCGTCTCATCCACAGGTCCCATAAAGCTCTGGGGGCAGATGATGGAGGTACGCTGGGCAATGCCGGGCACGCCGTTCTCATCCAGAAAGGAAGTCAGTGCCTCACCTACGCCCAGTTCCATGATGACTTCTTCTGCCTTAAAGGCAGGATTGGCCCGCAGGGACTGTGCTGCTGCCCGGACAGCTTTCTGCTCCGCCGGAGTGTACGCCCGGAGGGCATGCTGTACCCGGTTGCTTAACTGTGCCAGCACGGAATCGGGAATATCACTGGGGCTCTGGGTCACGAAATAGATACCCACGCCCTTGGAACGGATCAGCTTTACCACCTGCTCGATCTTCTGCACCAGTATCTTCGGTGCATCAGCAAACAACAGGTGTGCCTCATCGAAGAAAAATACCAGCTTCGGCTTTTCCAGATCTCCCGCCTCGGGAAGCTTCTGGAATAATTCTGACAGAAAATACGTCATCGGTGCTGTCACCGTCATGCTGTCAAACCGGTCCATGATCCCACCATGTCCGGGGATCAGTTTGCCATAATCCTTGATGTTATGGTTCCTCTTGATGGCAGATGCCGCCAAGTCACCAACCATACTCATCACCGCGCCCGCCGCACAGATGAATGCGATTGTCCATGTGATGATCTGATCAGGGAATGCCGCTTCCACAAAGAAATGTGCATACAAACCACCGATCAGGGCTGCTCCGGCGACACCGCCGATACATCCCTCGAGAGACTTATGCGGGCTTAATTCCGGGAAAATATGCTTCTTTCCGATCAGTTTGCCTACGACATAGGCACAGGTATCGCATCCCCAGGAACTGATCAGGATCAGCCATACCAGATAGATTCCGGTCTCACACTCGCGGGTGAGATAGACAAAGGACAACAGCACCGGTGCATACAGGAAAGAGAACACTGCTGCCATGATGTGGTACTGGGAACGGCATCCCTGGACTTTACGGCAGCGGAAAAGGGCAGTAGTGTCTTCCGGGAAAATACGGCAGAGACCACGGAGTCTGCAGAGGAAAGCGGTGCAACCGATGAAACGCAGTCAGGCACAACGACCACAGAGGCAGACAATACAGAGACAACCGAAACAGCAGGAGATAACACCGGAAACAATGGTGGAATTCCAACGGCTGCACAGGAGACATCCCCGGAGGAGGAAAACAGCACTTCCGGCGGTCCTGCGGTTATTTTCATTAATGTGGTAAAAGTATTTTTCTGTATCGTGGGAATTGCGGTATTGATCTTCCTTGCACTGTTATTACGTACGTTTTTCAAGAATTATCATTTTGCCCACCGCAGTACCCGCCTGACCTGGAGATTTAACCGCAGAAGAAATCGTTCCAGATCCCGGTATCGTTCGGTGGATCAGGACCTTCGTAACAGACGCAAAGAAGCAATCCGACAGGCGAAAAAACGTCAAAAACCCAAGAAGTCATCCCACTTTCGCGGGTAGTATTCCGAAGGGGAGATTTCCATACATTTTGCCCAGTTTGATTTTGACATATCAATGGGTACTATGGTACACTGAATAAGAAAAAAGTGGGACAGTCTGCTTTGATGAAATAAGGAACTTAGGACAAGAAAAGGTTAAGGGAGCGAAATACCTTGGATAAGAGTGAATATAAATTAAGAGCGGAAGAAATCAAAGACTTGATCAGCCGTGGGGAGTATGCGCAGGCTGCGGAGATTGCGGATACCATTGACTGGCGCAGAGTCAAAAGTGTTATGATGCTGTGCACTATCAGTGACCTTTACAAGATCAATCGAAGATACGAGGATGCCAGAGATATGCTGCTTCTGGCATATGAACGCCGTCCGGGAGGAAGGACGATCTGCTATTCTCTGTGCGAACTTTCCATTAAAATGGAAGAGTATGTACAGGCTATCGAGTATTACAAAGAGTTTGTGCAGGTAGCGCCCAAGGATCCCGGCAGATATATTTTGCAGTACAAATTATATGAGGCGCAGGATGTCAGTCTGGAAGAGCGCATTGCTGTTCTGGAAGAACTGAAAAAGAGAGATTACAGAGAAAAATGGGCATATGAGTTGGCTTATCTATATCATAGAGTAGGACTTGCTGCCAGATGTGTAGAGGAATGTGATGAGCTGATCCTTTGGTTTGGCGAGGGCAAATACGTTATCAAGGCAATGGAGCTGAAAATGCTCCATCAGCCGCTAACACCGGAACAGCAGGAAAAATATGATCATCGTTTTGACGCGCCCGGTACGCAGCAGTATTCTCAGAATTATGCGCAGGATCCCGGTTATGGACAGAACGAAACTTATGATCCGAATCAGGGCTATGTGCAAGACGGAAGTTACGACCCGAATCAGGGCTATGCACAGGGCGGAAGTTATGACCCGAACCAGGGCTATGCACAGGATGGAAGTTATGACCCGAATCAGGGCTATGCACAGGATGGAAGTTACGATTCCAATCCGGACAATGTGCAGGAGGGGGCTTATGATCAGGTGATTGATGACACCAGAGTCTATGAACCGGTGCAGCCGGTACAGCCCCAGCAGGCACCCGCGCAGCCGGCGGAAGATGATTTCGACATTCATGTGAAGACCATGGATGTGGGACAATATAATACGATCAATCTACAGGCAGAACTGGCAGCAGGCCTGCGGGAGGTACTGAGTGAGGACCATGCGAAGGAGACTTCGGATTCCATTACCCGTTCTATCGTGGCACCCATGATCGATCCCGGGGATTCCGATACGGAGTCTCTGGATTATCCAGAGATCGCAGATGTCAGTGAAGACGATCTGGAGCCGGAGACGGAGCAGATGGAGAGCTCGGAAGTATTCTTTGGGGAGACCGGAGAAATCGGCGATCTGTCACAGGTGCCCCAGGTAGAGACGGAAGAGATTCTGCCGGAAGAGCCTGTTGTTGCAAGAAGAACCGATGTAGTACCGGAGCTATCTGAAGTACAGAAGACACCGGAAGTACAGGAAATCGTGAAGGAACCGGAAACACAGAAAGTACCGGAAGCTCCCGTAGAGCCACCCAAGGAACTGGCCGATGTGCTGGCACAGGAATCCGACGGTCAGATCAGCCTGGTAATGCCGGAGGCAGAGAGCATTGAGAAACAGATCACCGGCCAGATGAATATCGAGGATATTCTGGCAGAGTGGGAACGCAAGAAGAAGGAGAATCTGGAGAAGAGAGAAGAAGAGGTTCGCCAACATGTATTACAGCAGACCGGAGCCATGTTCACGGAGTTTGAGCAGGCGGTAAGAGACGGATTGCTGGAAAAACTGGAAAAAGAAAAAGCTGCGGACACGGCAGATACCGTGGCAGAAGATACAACAGATACCGATGAGGTAGAAGAGCTGGAAGAGATCACGGAAGAGCCTGCCACAGAGGAACCCGTGGAAGAACTGACGGAGGCTGCTCCTGCAGAGGAAGCGGAACAAGAGCCTGTAGAAGAGCTTCCGGAAGAGGATACTGTAGAAGAACTCGCGGAAGAACCTGCATATGAGCCGGAAGCAGAAGAATTTGAGGAACCTGCGGAACCGGAAGCAGAAATCTATGAGCAGGAAGAAATCATAGACGAGGAACAGGCAGAACCGGAAGAAGCAATGGATGACGAGCCTGTAGAGGAGCCCACGGCGGAAGCAGTAGAATCGGTAGATGAGGAAACAGCCAGCGAAGAGATAGAACTGACGGCTGAGGAAACGCCGGAAGCCGGGGAAGCACCGGAACAGCCGGAGCGCCCCGCAGTAGAGCGAGACAAAGCAAAGGTTCGTGCGCTTACCAGAGAAGAGAGAGAGCTGTACGCACCCTTTATCCAGAGCAGATCTGCCAGAGAGCAGTTAGTCAAGGCCATTGATAATATCAGTCTGGCAGCCTACACCGGCAACGTGATCATCACTGGAGAAGAGGGTATGGATACCTTATCTCTGGCGAAGAACATGGTTCGCGAAATTCAGGCAACCGACAGCAATTTCTCCGGAAAAGTGGCAAAGATCTCTGGACATGCATTGAATAAAAAGGATACTGCAGATACCTTATCCAAGCTGAAAAACGGCGCGCTGATCATTTGCAAGGCATCCGAAATGAACGATGCTACGGCAAATGTACTTCACAAGGCATTGCAGCAGGAGAGTCAGGGAATCGTAATTATTCTGGAAGATACGAAGAGGGATATTGATAAATTCCTCGAGAAACATGAAAAATTGAGAGAGTGCTTTACCGCACGAATGGATGTGGAAGCCCTCAGCAATAACACGCTGGTGGCATTCGGCAAACAGTATGCACGGGAGATGGAATACTCTATTGACGAACTCGGAGAGCTGGCGTTACATACCAGAATCGAAGATATGCAGACGATAGATCATGTGGTTACGGTAGTGG
>OHRV01000140.1_pt1 | contig 13236 bp, 12 predicted proteins | sample 1578511 | NCBI WGS metagenome assembly OHRV01 (sample SAMEA3879546, study PRJEB24766) | human gut metagenome | biome: human-associated habitat; feature: feces | place: USA | collected 1985/1987
CCATCTGGTCAAACTGTGCGCTGACTGCGTCGCTCAGCGACACAAACGCGCGGTAAACTCTATCGTCTGGAATTCTGACATCGAAAATCCGAGCTATAGTCTTGTCCAGCATCCCTCCGCCAGTGAGCCATACGCTACCGGGCAGGGGAGGGTATCCGCAAAGGGCTGCAGCGCTGCGGTGGGATCCTCCAGCACATCTGCCTGATTGATAAACAGCACATCGAAGCCGCCCTCTTTCGCCAGCACCCGGGCGGCAATGGCCGGGGTGATGACCGCCTCCGGGGAGACCTCCGCCAATGATGCGTACAGCTCCGGGCGGTGGGCGGCGTCCTGTATGGGTTGTCCCAGCGCGGAGGCACCGAATACGCAGACGGTGCGGTTTCGTTCCGGTGGCAGTACTGGTTCCCAGGCGGCGTGGGCCTTGGCGGGCAGGCGCTTGGAGCCGTCGGCCTCCACCAGCACAAAGTCCGCGGCGTACTGCCAGCCGGGGAAATCCGGGGCGGTCAGTTTGCCCTCCGGGTTATAGGACCCGGCGCATACGACGGGGCTATGGGTAAAGCCCGCACGCAGCTCCGCTGCGGTGGCGGCGAAGGGACACCAGTTCGGGCGCATGATGTGGGTGGTGGTGGACACCAGCACCGTGCCGCGGTGGGATAGCTCCTGTGCCAGCACGCGCAGCAGGGAGGTTTTGCCGCCGCTGCCGATCACCGCGGTCAGGCCGGGACGAATCCCCAGCAGTTCCCATAATTCCATGCCTGTCACCACCTTTCATACCCATTGTACCACAGAAATTTCCCGCCGTAAACCTCTTGACAGGGATGACTTGTAGTGCTAAACTGTGAAAAGTAAGAAAAGTTATACCAATCCAACTAAAAGGAGCGAGAATGTGAGCAGAGAAGAGCGTTACTTTATGAGCAGCGTGAAGATCGGCCCCAAGGGGCAAATCGTCATCCCCAAGGAGGCGCGGGATATGTTCGGCCTACAGCCGGGAGATACGCTGGTGTTGATGGCGGACAAGAAAAAGGGCCTGGCACTGCAGACCGTGGATAAGCTGAACCCGCTGATGAAGTCCGTGTTCAACAGTCTGCCCAGCGGGGAAGAGGAGGCGGAGGACGAATGAACGTACTGGAGGTACAGGGCCTGACCAAGCGCTACCCGGCGTTTACGCTGAATGGGGTGTCCTTTGACGTGCCGCAGGGCGCGGTGATGGGGTTCATCGGCCGTAACGGCGCAGGCAAGAGCACCACGCTGAAGTCCATTCTGGGTATGGTACACCCGGACGCGGGTGCGGTCAGGGTATTCGGCATGGACTACGCGGAGAATGAGCGCACTATCCGGCGTGAGCTGGGCGTGGTGCTGGGGGGGATCGATTTCTATCCCAAAAAGAAGATCAAGACCATCACAGACGTGACCCGCAGGTTTTATAACAACTGGGACGAGGAAAAATACCGCCACTATTTGGAGCTGTTCCATATTGATGAGAGCAAGCGGGTGGACCAGCTTTCCAGCGGCATGAAGGTCAAGTACATGATCGCCTTGGCGCTGAGCCACAATGCCCGGCTGCTGATACTGGACGAACCCACCAGCGGCCTTGACCCGGTGAGCCGCGACGAGCTGACGGAGCTGCTGCGCCGGGTGGTGGCGGATGGTACGCGCAGCGTGCTGTTCTCTACTCACATCACTTCCGATCTGGAGAAGTGTGCCACCCACATTGCCTTTATCAAGGACGGCGAGCTGCAGTATACCGGTTCTCTGGACGATTTCCGCACCCACTACAAGGACGTGGGCGCTACGCTGGAGGATATCATCGTGCACGTGGAAAGGAGGCCGCTGGATGAAGACGCTATTATATAAGCAGCTGCGGCTGGTGTGCCATCCCATGACGCCGGTATTCTGCCTGTTCGGCTTCATGGTCATCATTCCAAACTACCCCTACACCGTCATCTTTTTCTATGTGATGCTGGGGCTGTTTTTCACCTTTCTGAATATGCGGGAGCAGAAGGACCTGTACTACACAGCGCTGCTGCCGGTGCCCAAACGGGACGCGGTGAAGGCCGGCTGTCTGTTCACGGCGCTGATCGAGCTGGCCTCGCTGGTCGTACTGGCACCCTGCGCCCTGCTGGCGGTCCGCTTGCAGCCGGGGAAGGACAACCTGGTGGGGCTGGATCCCAATCTGGCACTGTTTGCCGCCGGGTTCCTGCTGTATGCGGTGTTCAATGCCGTTTTTCTGCCGTCGTTTTACGCGAACGGCTACAAGGTGGGCGTGGCATTTGTCAAGGCGATCATTCCCACCACGCTGGCGATGATCGTGTTTGAGGCGCTGCCCCATGTTCCCGGCCTCATGTGGCTGGACGATATGGACGCGGCCACGCAGGTGCGTCTGCTGCCCGTTCTGATCGGGAGTATCCTGATCTACGTGGGATGCATGGCGCTTACGTTCCAGGCATCGGCAAGGGCCTACGAAAAAGTGGATATGTGACATGAAAACGACTGGCGTGAGCCGGTCGTTGCTTTATTAGATCATCCAGTAGGGAGGCTGAGGAGTTTGCCCCTCGGGTAGGGGAATGACCACGTCTGTCCGCGCGTCGCCGTACAGCGTCTTGTGCTGCGCCATGATATTTTCCAACGGTTCGACAGTGCCACACAGCAGCGCCTGCCAGACCATGCCGCAGGTGGACATGATATAGGCGGGAGTGAACCCATTGCGAATATAAAACTGGATACGCCGCAGACGCAGTGCGTTTTCCGCGTCACTGCCTCCTGGCACAGGAAACTCCGCCTCCGCTACCAGAGGCCGTCCCTGCTGCTCCAGCCGCGAAAGCAAATCACTGCCCAGCCCTTCATTACGACGAGCGCGTGTGGTTCCCAGATAGTCCAGCAGTACCAGTGGTATTGTCGCATTTTTCCACAGGGCGGCGTAACTCAGCAGCTCATCTTCGTCAAACAGTCCCCATACCTCGTAACGTCCTTCCTCCAGCAGACGGAGAATATCGGGCAGAGGCTTGCGTTCCTGCGGGACAAAAGCCTCGGATAGCTGGTCGTGATACCAGCGGGGGTATTCCTTTGCGGTTAACAGGCGAAAATCCATAGACGTTCCTCCTTCAGAAAATTCATAGACGTTCCTCCTTCAACAGCCGCTGCATATCCTCCGGCAGGGGCGCGGTCACATCGATGGTCGTGCCGGTGAGGGGATGCGTCATCCGCAGATGATAGCTGTGCAGCGCCGGGCGGGTGATCAGTGCCCGGTCCTCTGTGCCGTAGAGCCAGTCACCGGTCAGCGGATGGCCAATGGCGGCCATGTGGACCCGCAGCTGATGCGTGCGGCCGGTGGTGGGTGTCAGACACAGCAGCGCACGACCCTGAGAGGCCGCCAGCACCTCGTAGTGGGTGTGGGCGGGTTGACCCAGGGGGTCGGCCTGCCGCTTCAGCAGCGAGCTCTCAGCGCGTCCTATGGGCAGATCAATGTCGCCCTCTGCCGGGGAGGGGATGCCCTCGCACACGGCCCGGTACTCCCGCCGGAAATCGTCCGTGTGCAGCATGGCCATACATCGGGCATGGATGAAGCCGGTCTTTGCCACGGCCATAACGCCGGTAGTGCCGCGGTCCAGCCGGTTCACTGCATGGAAGCAGCTGCTGTGGAGATAGTGTGCCGCGGCGCCGGCAATGGTGGCTGTTTCCTCTGTCAGCGCCGCCGGATGCACGGCAATGCCGGCGGGCTTGTTGATAAGCAGCAGGTCCTCATCCTCGTACAGGATATCCAGAGGGAAGTCCACCGGCCGGATGTGTGGGTGTTCTCCCGGCAGATCGGATACGTCCGCCGCCAGCACATCTCCGGGGCACGGCACGAAGCGTACGGTGACGGGCGCACCATTGACGGTGATGGCCTGCCGGAATTTCAACCGACTGAGAAAGCCGCCGGAGATGCCCCACAGGTGCAGCAGCAGCTGTTTTACAGGCTGACCAGCCTCCGCTTCAATGACGGTATGGGTCAGAACACGCATGGACGGCACCTCCTGTTGCTCTTGAATGAAATTAGTATAGCAGAATTTATGGGAATATGGTATACTAACTTCACAAAACGTGAAAGCGAGGGCTTTTTATGGCATCTAAGGTATACTTCGCCGACCTGCGGGCCGACGTGCATGAAAATCTCCAGCAGAAGCTGACCCGTCTGATGAAGACGGCCGGTATGGGCGATATCGACTTTCAGGATAAGTTCGTGGCCATCAAGCTGCACTTCGGCGAGCCGGGAAACCTGGCGTTCCTGCGTCCCAACTGGGCGCGGACCGTGGCGGATTTTGTGAAGGAAAGGGGCGGTAAGCCGTTCCTCACCGACTGCAACACCCTGTATGTGGGCGGGCGCAAGAACGCCCTGGACCACATGGACAGCGCCATGCTCAACGGCTTCAACCCCATGACCACCGGCTGCCAGATCATCATTGCCGACGGGCTGAAGGGCAGCGATGAGGTAGAGGTGCCCGTGGCGGGCGGCGAGTATGTGAAGAACGCCAAGATCGGCCGCGCCGTTATGGACGCCGATGTGTTTATCTCTCTGACTCATTTTAAGGGGCATGAAGAGGCCGGCTTCGGCGGCTGCCTGAAAAATATCGGCATGGGCTGCGGCAGCCGCGCCGGTAAGATGGAACAGCACAATGCCGGCAAGCCCCATGTGGCGCAGAAGCACTGCATCGGCTGCGGCCAGTGCCGGAAGATCTGCGCCCACGGCGCGCCCATCATCGAAAACGGCAAGGCCCATATCGACCACGACAAATGCGTGGGCTGCGGCCGCTGCATCGCAGTCTGTCCCAAGGACGCGGTGCGGATCGACTGGGACGAGAGCACCACCAACCTGAACTGCAAGATCGCCGAATACACCAAGGCGGTGGTGGACGGCCGCCCCTGCTTCCACATCTCCCTGGTCATCGATGTGTCGCCCAACTGCGACTGCCGTTCCGAGAACGACATGGCCATCGTGCCCAACGTGGGCATGTTTGCCTCCTTCGATCCGGTGGCGCTGGACATGGCCTGTGTGGACGCCGTGAACGCCCAGACACCCCTGCGGGGCTCCGCCGCCGATGACGCGCACGCCAAGGCCCATGTGCATGACCACTTTCAGCGCCTGCACCCGGACACCAACTGGCGCAGCTGTCTGGAGCACGGCGAGAAGATCGGCATCGGCACCCGGGAGTATGAGTTGATCAAGATATAAAAAGCGGAAAGCCACCCGTCAGGGTGGCTTTCCTTATGTATTTATTCCGCATCATCTGCGGACGTTTCCTCTGAGGCTTCCTCGTCCTCCGGGTCATCGATGTGGGCGAACCACTCCCGGTAGCGGTGCATATCCTTGGCGAACAGCTGCCCGTTGCTGGGCGGTGTGTAGGTGATAGCGTTGGCCCCGGCGGCAATGGTGGACAGGATCGTCTCCTCCGTGGGACCGCCGGTGGCGATAACGGGCAGCTCCGGATAGCGGGCCCGGATCTCTGCCACGATGGCGGGCGTCCTGTCCGCACCAGAGACGTTCACAAAATCGATGCCCGCCGCCAGCTTGCTCTCCAGGTCCACTTTTTCCGACACCACCGTATAGACCACCGGGATCTCCACGGTGGCCTTGATGGCCCGGATGGTATCGTCGTCAATGAACGTGTTGCACACCACGCCGAAGGCGCCCTGGTGCTCAGCAAAAGCGGCGATGTGGGCCGAACGCTGGCCTTTGGTCAGACCGCCGCCTACGCCAACGAACACCGGCACATCGGACACGCCGATAATGGCCTGGGTAATGCCTGCCTGGGGCGTAAAGGGATATACGGCGATGACCGCATCGGCGTTGATATTCTTAATGATGGCCACGTCGGTGCTGAATACAAGCGACTTGATACGCCGGCCGAATACGCGGATGCCGCTGCATTTGCTGATACAGTGGGGCACGGTCAACGCGTGCTTACGCAGGGTGCCTTCATAAGTGGGAACGTACTTCTTCACATTGCCTTCCTTTCCAGTGGGTCGATTTTTCCTTATTGAAAATATTATAGCAGAAAAAACAACTCATGTAAATAAAAGTGGGCGCATTTTTAACAGTTCGTTAACATTGACTATCGCGGAGAAAAGTGCCGGATAACGACGCTCCGGGACGAAACAGCGGGCCATCCGTCGGATGGCCCGCTGCGCTTATACGTTTGCCAGATAGTCCCGGCACTTGTTGTTGGCTTCCCGGGCCACCAGTTCCTCATCCACAGTGACAAGATGCCCCTGCCGCACGGTGACGCGTCCCTGCACCACGGTGTAGTCCACCGGCCCCCGGACACCCACAGTACCCAGCACAGAGCCGGCGTCCTGATCACAGCCTACCAGCTCCAGCCGGCGGCTGTCGATCATGAACAGATCGGCGCACTTGCCCACGGACAGCTGCCCGATGTCGTCCCGGCCCAGCAGCCGCGCACTGCCCCGGGTGGCCATTTTGAGGATGTCATAGCCGGTGGGAGCCTGACGGCTGGCGTGCAGCCGGTGCAGCAAGAAGGCTACCCGCAGTTCCTCCAGCAGGCTTGAGCCGTCGTTGCTGGCGCTGCCGTCCACCGCCAGACCTACCGGCACACCCAGAGCCAGCATTTCCGGGATGCGGGCCACGCCGCTGGCGAGCTTCATGTTGCTGATGGGGCAGTGCGCCACGCCGGTGCCTGTCCGGGCCAGCAGCCGCAGCTCCTCGTCGTTGAAGTGTATGCCGTGGGCAAACCACACATCGTCGCCCAGCCAGCCCAGCCGCGCCATGTATTCCAAAGGCCGGATGCCCTCACGCTGCAGCATGAAGTTCTCCTCGTCCTTCGTCTCGCACAGGTGGGTGTGCAGCCGAACGTGGTACTGCCGGGCCAGGATAGCGCTCTGCCGCAGCAGCTCCGCCGACACGGAGAAAGGAGAGCAGGGGGCCAGTGCCACACGGCACATGGCGCCGTAGCTGTCATCGTGGTATTTCTCGATGCAGCGGACGCTGTCTGCCATGATCTCGTCTACCGTCTGCACCACGCTATCCGGCGGCAGGCCGCCGTCCTTGACGCTCAGGTCCATGCTGCCCCGGCTCATGTAGAGGCGGATGCCCAGCTCCCGTGCGGCGCTGCGCTGTGCGCCCAGCAGGTCGCCGCTGTGGGCGGGGAACACATAGTGGTGGTCAAAGCAGGTGGTGCAGCCATGCTTCATCAGTTCGCCCATGCCGGTCAGGCTGGACAGCCGGATCACATCCTCGTCCAGGTTTTTCCAGATCTCATACAGGGTCTTCAGCCAGTCAAACAGCTCCATGTTCTGCACCTGCGGCAGATTGCGGGAGAATACCTGGTACAGGTGGTGGTGGGTGTTGACCAGACCGGGGTAGCACAGCATATGGGTGGCGTCGATGACCTCGTCGGCGCTGATGTCCAGCGCCGTACCGATAGCCTTGATAAAGCCATCCTCACAGTAAAGGTCCGCGTTTTGCAGGACGCGGTCTTCGTCGTCGCAGGTGACCAGCTGGTGAATGTTCTTAATGAGCAGGGTGGACACGGTAATTCCTCCTTATGGTGATAGATGGGTAGGAAAAAAGAGCAGGCCGCAAAGCGGCCTACTCTTTTCATTATCAGGTCAGCGTTCCTCGCGGAAGTAGGAGAGACCGAGGGACGCAGGGGGCTGATCCTCCCGCTTTTTACGCAGGGACACGATGATCAGCACGATCAGAGTGATGACGTAGGGCAGCATCTTGTACAGCTCCTTGACAGCCATCTGTGCGCCGGTGGGCAGATAGATGTTCAGAATGTACAGGCCACCAAACAGGATGGAGGCCAGAATACTGACATTGGGACGCCAGATGGTGAAGATGACCAGCGCGATGGCCAGCCAGCCGCGGTCACCGAAGGCGTTGTTGGACCACACGCCGTTGGCGTAGTCCATGACGTAGTACAGTCCGCCCAGGCCCGCGATCATGGAGCCGATGCAGGTGGCCAGGTACTTGTACTTGGTCACGTTGATGCCGGCGGCGTCGGCGGTAGAGGCGCTCTCGCCCACGGCGCGCAGGTGCAGGCCGGGACGGGTGTGGTTCAGGAAGTAGGACGCGCCCAGGGCGATGATGATGGCCACATAGGCCAAAAAGCCGTAGGACAGGAACAGCTCTCCGAACCAGCCGGTGCTGTCGGCGCCGGGCAACGTGGTCTTGAAGTACAGACTGGTGTTGGCCAGGGCGATGGAGGGAACCTCGCTGTTGGTCAGCTTGATGAGGGAGCCACCGAAGAAGTTGCCCACGCCCACGCCGAAGGTGGTCATAGCCAGACCGGTGACGTTCTGGTTGGCGCGCAGGGTGACGGTCAGGAAGCAGTAGAGCAGACCCATCAGCAGGGAGCCCAGCAGGGAGCACAGAATGGGGATCATGATGGCCAGAAAGCCGTTCAGCTGACCGCCGGCGGCCTGCTCATAGAAGAACGCGCCGATAACGCCGCTGATGCCGCCCACGTACATGATGCCGGGGATACCCAGGTTCAGGTTGCCGGACTTTTCTGTCAGAATTTCACCGGTGCTGCCGAACAGCAGGGGGATACCCTGCATGACCGCGCGGGGGAAGAAGGATACAAAGTCGAAGCCCATCCGTTACGCCTCCTTTTTGCTGCTCTTGCGCAGAGTGACCTTGTAGGTGATGAAGAACTCGGTAGCAATGATGAAGAACAGAATGATACCGGTCAGAATATCCGCGAAGGACTGGTTCAGGCTGAAGGCGGTGGAGATCTCGCCGGCACCGCGATCCATGGTCACCAGCAGCAGGGAGGCGGCGATCATGATGAAGGGGTTGAACTTGGACATCCAGGACACCATGACGGCGGTAAAGCCGCGGCTGTCCACGATGGTGGTGGTCAGGGTGTGGCTGATGCCGGCGGTCAGGATATATCCCATCAGGCCGCAGATCGCGCCGGAGAGCACCATGGTGCGGATGATCACACGATCCACCTTGATGCCGGCGTAGCTGGCGGTGCGCTGGCTCTCGCCCACCACGGCGATCTCGTAGCCGTGCTTGCTGTAGGTAAGGTACACGTACATCATGCCGGTCAGCAGAGCCACCACCAGAATGGGGAGCAGCTGTGCCTGTCCGCCGATGCGGGGCAGCCAGCCGGCCTCGGAAGCCTGGTTGATGATGCCGATCTTACCGGCACCTTTGGGCACCTCCCATATGATGATAAAGTAGGAGGCCAGCTGCATGGCGATATAGTTCATCATCAGGGTGAACAGCGTTTCGTTGGTGTTCCATTTGGCCTTGAAGAAGGCGGGCAGGAAGCCCCATACGGCGCCGGCCAGCAGCGCAGCCGCCAGAGAAATGACGATCAGCAGGAAATTGGAGACCTTGCCGCCCAGCAGGATCATGCAGGTGGTGGTGGCCAGGCAGCCGATCAGGGTCTGCCCCTCGGCGCCGATGTTCCAGAAGCGCATCTTGAATGCGGGCGTTACCGCTAAGGAGATACCCAGCAAGACGGCAACATTCTGTCCGGTGACCCAGATTTTACGGGAGGTGCCGAAGGCACCCTTGAGGATCGTGCCATAGACGGCGATGGGATCCTGACCGGTCAGCAGAGTGGTGATCAGTCCGCAGAACACCAGTGCCAGCAGCAGGATACCGCCGCGGATCAGCAGTGCCTTGGGCAGAGGCAGCGCATCGCGCTTGGAAATATGAAAGAGCGAACCTTTTTTATTCATCTGCCTTGCCTCCTTCCACGCGGGTCATCAGCGCGCCCACTTCCAGCTTGTTGGTCTTGCGGCCGTCCACCACGCCGGAGACCTGACCGCCGCACAGTACCACGATACGGTCGCACAGCTCCAGCAGCACGTCCAGATCCTCGCCTACATAGACGACGGCCACGCCCTTCATTTTCTGCTCGGTCAGCAGGTTATAAATGGTGTAAGATGTATTGATGTCCAGACCACGGACAGCGTAGGCGGTCATCAGCACGGAGGGCTGCTGGGCGATCTCGCGGCCCACCAGCACCTTCTGCACGTTGCCGCCGGACATACGGCGGACGGGGAAGTTGGTGCTGGGCGTGACCACCTCCAGCTCCTGCCAGATGCGCTGCGCCAGCGCCTCGGGATCCTTGCGATCAAGGAAGATGCTCTTGCCCTTGCGCCAGGAGCGGAGCATCATGTTGCCGGTCATGCCCATGGAGCCTACCAGACCCATACCCAGACGATCCTCGGGGACAAAGCTCATGGCCACGCCGCTCTTGCGGATGTCCATGGGATCCATGCCCACCAGGTTTTTCTCCTCGTTGGTCTCCGGGGAGATATAGGTCACGGTGCCGGAGCTGACGGGATACAGGCCCGCGATGGACTCCAGCAGTTCACGCTGGCCGGAACCGGCGATACCCGCTACGCCCAGCACCTCGCCGGCGTTAACAGTAAAGCTCACGTTGTCCAAACGCTTGACACCCAGTTCGTCGAACACGGTCAGCCCCTCGATCTTCAGCCGGGGCTCCACATTCACGGGGGTGGGGCGGTTGATATTCAACGACACGCTGTGGCCCACCATCATGTCGGTCAGGGACTGCTGGTCGGCGTCCTTGGTCAGCACGTCGCCTATGTATTCGCCCTTGCGGAGCACGGCCACCCGGTCGGATACGTCCAGCACCTCGTGGAGCTTGTGGGTGATGATGATGAGGGACTTGCCGTCGGCCTTCATGTTGCGCATGACGGCGAACAGCTTGTCCGTCTCCTGCGGGGTCAGCACGGCGGTGGGCTCGTCCAGAATCAGAATATCGGCACCGCGGTACAGCACCTTGACGATCTCCACGGTCTGCTTCTGGGAAACAGACATATCATAGATCTTCATGTCCGGGTCGATATCAAAGCCGTATTTGTCACAGATGTCCTTGACCTTTTGACGTGCATTGTTCAGGTCAAGCTTGCCCTCCAGGCCGAGGATGATATTCTCGGTGGCGGTGAACAGGTCGACCAGCTTGAAGTGCTGGTGGATCATGCCGATACCCAGATCGAAGGCATCCTTGGGAGATGCGATGGTCACAGGCTTGTCGTGGACGTAGATCTGCCCCTCGTCGGGGAAGTAGATGCCGGAGAGCATGTTCATCAGCGTGGTCTTGCCGCTGCCGTTCTCGCCCAGCAGGGACAGGATCTCGCCCTCGTGCAGCTCAAGGTTGATGGCGTTGTTCGCCACCACTTTGCCGAACCGCTTCGTGACATTCTCCATTTTAACTGCGCATACATTTGCCAAGGCAGTCACCCTTTCTTCAGCGGCGGGGGAGTAAGCACAGTCCCGCGCCGGATTGTTCGATATGGATAATTATAGCATACACCCGGCGGCTTGTAAATTCAAAGTACAGGCCTGACGGGAAAAAATCCGGGAAAACCGGAGCCGTGGAAAAGGAAAGCCGGACTGCCTGAGGCAGTCCGGCTGTTTGGAATCGAGAAGCGATTAGCCGCCGAAGTTGGTATCCAGCAGCGTGATGCCGTCGATCTGGAGCTGGAAGTACGGGGCGGAACGGGCGGTGGACTCGGACAGATAACCGTCCTGGACAACCTCGGTGTCGGGCGTGTAGTCGGGATCGGTGTCGACGTCAGCCATGTAAGAGGTGACAGGCTGGCCGTCTACGGTGAAGGTGGAGCAGTCGAAGACGTGGAGCTCGCCGCTCTCGAGCTTGGCGGTCGCATCGGCAATGGCCTCAGCGGTGCCCTCGGCAGCAACGTTCTCGTTCAGGTCGGTCAGCACGACGGAGCCGGTAGCAAGGGTGCCGGTCCAGTCGGCGTCGATGGCCTCGCCGTTCATGGCAGCCTTGATGGCATACTCATAGTAGGGAGCCCAGTCGATGCGGGAGGAGATCAGATAGGTGTTGGGGCAGGCGGCCTCGGTGGAACCGTTGTAGGAAACGTCGGGAACACCGGCGGTCTCGCAAGCGGTGGGAGCGCCCATGGAGTCGGCGTGCTGGGAGATCAGCTTGCAGCCGTTCTGGATCAGCTTGTTGGCGCCTTCCTTCTCGGCGGTCTCATCGTACCAGGAGCCGGTGAAGGTCACGTCCATGGTGACGGAGGGGCAGACGGACTTGGCACCCAGATAGAAGGAGGTGTAGCCGGAGACCACTTCGGCGTAGGTGAAGGCACCCACGTAGCCCATCTTGGCTTCCTCGGCGGTGAACTCACCCTTTTCGATCATCTCGTTCATCTTCAGACCGGCAACCACACCGGCCAGATACCGGCCCTCGTAGATGGCGGCAAAGGCGTTGTGGTAGTTGCTCAGGCCCTCGGTGTGGGCCTTGGTGCCGGTGGAGTGGCAGAACTGCACATCGGGGAACTCCTTGGCGGCCTGGATGATGTAATCCTCGTGGCCGAAGGAGTCGGCGAAGATGATGTTGCAGCCGGCATCGGCCAGCTCGCAGGCAGCATCATAAGCTTCCTGACCCTCAGGAATGTTGGTGCGGAACAGGTACTGATCTTCGGTCAGGCCCAGGGCGGCAATGGCCTCCTTGGCGCCGTTCATGAAGTTCAGGTCGTAGGTGGAGTTCTCGTCGTGCAGGAAGATGAAGCCCAGCTTCACATCGGCAACGGCAGCGGGAGCCTGGGTTTCCGCCGCGGCAGTGGTCTCGCCGGCCTCAGCGGCAGCGGCGGTGGTAGCGGGGGCCTCGGTCTTGGAGCCGCAGGCGGCCAGGCCTAAGACCATCACAAGGACCAATGCCAGAGAAAGGATCTTTTTCATGTTTCTTTTTCCTCCTAAAAAATTATGTGTAAATTGCTGTCGCAATCAACAACCTCAGTTACGGAAGGTAATGGAATCGTCCGTCATGCTCTCCACGATTGCAAGAGATTCCACCCGTACTCCCTGAGCCCGGAGGGCGTCGCCGCCGCCCTGGAAGCCCTTTTCAATGGCGATGGCCGCGCCTACCGTAGTGGCCCCGGCCTGCCTGACCAGGTCCGTCAGGCCAATGAGGGCCTTGCCGTTGGCAAGGAAATCATCCACCAGCAGCACCCGGTCGTCCTTCGTCAGGTATTCGCTGCTGACTACAATGGTATAATCGGTGCCATGGGTATAGGAGTGGACAACGGAAGTATAAACCGCCCCGTCCACATTGCTGGACTTGTGCTTTTTGGCAAAGAGCATAGGCACATCCATTTCCAGAGCCACAGCCGCGGCAATGGCAATGCCGGAGGACTCAATGGTCAGCACCTTGTTGACCCCCTGGCCTTCGTAGAGCCGGGCAATCTCCTTGGCCATCCGGCCCAGAAAAGGCACATCGATCT
>OHRV01000144.1_pt1 | contig 13079 bp, 10 predicted proteins | sample 1578511 | NCBI WGS metagenome assembly OHRV01 (sample SAMEA3879546, study PRJEB24766) | human gut metagenome | biome: human-associated habitat; feature: feces | place: USA | collected 1985/1987
CATTTCTCCTGCTTTTAATAAGAGATTATTATCAGTGTTTTCAGGAGGGCGTAATGGACTATCGACAATTACAGGCGTTTACGGTGCTGGCCGAAGAGCTGCATTTTGGCCGCGCGGCGCAGCGCCTGCACATTACCCAACCGGCGCTGACGCAGCAGATTAAAAGCTTTGAAAATGCGCTGGAGCTGCCGCTGTTTAGTCGCGATCGGCGCAACGTCTCCCTGACTGCCGAGGGGCAGTTTTTGCTGGCCGAGGCGCGGACGATCCTCGGCCACTGCGATAAATTTCGTGAGAATGCGCGCAGCCTGCGATTGGGGCGTAAGGGGCAACTGAAGATTGGCTACGTCGGCTCCGCGATATTTGACCCGGCGCTGAGCTTGTTAATAAAAAATTATCGCCAGCGCAAACCTGAAGCCGACCTGTTGATTGAAGAGCATAACGTTAACGATCTAATAACCTGTTTATTAAGCGAAACGGTCGAACTGGCCTTTATCCGTTCGCCCGGGCCGCACGATGATGAGCTGGCGTCGTTGGAAATTGCTACCCGGCCGCTGATCGCCGTGCTGCCGCGACATCATGCTTTAGCCAATATGCGGCAGATATCGCTGCGCGCGCTGGCGGAGGAGACCTTTTTTATTCAGCAGGATCCTTCCGGCGTTGGGTTGGGCTGGTCGGCAATCAGCGCCTGTCGCCAGGCGGGCTTTACTCCGCGTAAAATTCAGTACACGCGCGATGTCTCCACGGCGATAGGCCTGGTATCGATGGGGATGGGGGTGACGCTGGTGCCGGAAACGCAAAGCGCCATGCTGGTCTCAGAAGTGAGCTACTGCCTGCTGGAGGAGGCCTTCGCCGCGACGACGCTGACCCTCTGCTGGCGGCGGCATAGCCACAATAGACTGCTGCGTGATTTTATTGCCGAGGCGCGTGAACTCCTTGGCCGCTAGTCGTCGAACGGGCCCATTGCGGGCCCGTCGGCAGATTAACTGTTGCGGTTACGCATGACCCCTTCTTGTACCGTTGAAGCGACCAGCGTGCCGTCCTGGGTGTAGAACTCGCCGCGCACAAAACCGCGGGCGCTGGAGGCGGAGGTGCTTTCCACGCTGTACAGTAACCATTCATTGATGTTGAACGGACGGTGGAACCACATTGAGTGGTCAATGGTGGCGACCTGCATTCCCGGCTCGAGGAAGCCGACGCCGTGCGGCTGTAGCGCCACCGGTAGGAAGTTGAAATCAGAGGCGTAGCCCAGCAGATACTGGTGGATGCGAATATCGTCCGGCACCACGCCGTTGGCGCGGATCCATACCTGGCGGGTCGGTTCGGCAACGTGGCCCTTCAGCGGGTTGTGGAACTCTACCGGGCGAATTTCCAGCGGCTTATCGCTAAGGAATTTCTCTTTCGCCTGTGGCGGCAGCAGATGCGCCAGCTTACGGGCGATATCGGTCTCTGAAGGCAGGCCTTCCGGCGCCGGCGCGGATGGCATCGCTTTCTGATGCTCGTAGCCCGGCTCCGGCGCCTGGAATGAGGCGGTCATGTAAAAGATCGGTTTGCCGTGCTGGATTGCCGCGACCCGGCGGGCGCTGAAGCTGTTGCCATCGCGGAGTACCTCGACATCGTAGACGATCGGCTTTTGGCTATCGCCGGGGCGCAAGAAGTAGCTATGGAACGAGTGAATTAAGCGTTCGGCAGGCACGGTTTCCTTGGCGGCATACAGCGCCTGGCCGACCACCTGGCCGCCAAAGACCTGGCGCAGACCTAAATCTTCGCTCTGCCCACGGAACAGCCCCTCTTCAATTTTTTCCAGATTCAATAATGCCAGCAGATTAGATAGCGCCTGACTCATACAATTCCTCAAATAAATAGCGGCTGACGTAGCATATATTGCCTGAGTATAACCTGGAAAATGGAGTGGTCCGATGGGTGCAATAATCTGAATGAATAGGTGTTTACAGGAATATATCGGGTATATGTGCCACACTTGTTCAGGTTACGAAGGTTTAGCCACACACATCTGGCAGGCGCTGCGCCTGCAGGTGCATTGAAGATAAGGAGAGATCAATGAAACTCGTGCCCATGTTAAGTGGTTTAGCAGTCGCAGTCGCGTTATCGGCGTGCGCCCAAAAAGGCGGCGATATTCCAACGCCGGCACCTAATCCCAATGCGCCGTCCGCCACGAATAAAGCGGCGATTGCTCAGCCAAGCGTGACCGGTACGGTCTGGATCCGTCAGAAAGTGGCGCTGCCGCCGGATGCGGTGTTAACCGTTACCGTTTCTGATGCCACCCAGGCCAACGCGCCGTCGAAAGTGCTGGCGCAGAAAGCAGTACGTACCGATGGCAAACAGCCGCCGTACAGCTATGTCCTGCCGTTTAACCCGGCCGACATCCAGCCGAACGCGCGTATCCTGCTGAGTGCAGCGATCACCGTTGATAACAAGATGGTGTTTATCACCGACTCGGTTAAGCCGGTTATCAACCAGGGCGGCACCAAAGTCGACCTGACGCTGGTTCCGGTACAGCAGACCGCGGTTCCGCTGCAGCAGAGCGGTGGTACGCCGAACACCGTACCGTCGACCTCACCAACGCAGGTCACCCCGTCTAACGCCACTCCGGCGCCGACCCAGTACTAATCTGCGTGCGTTTTGCTCCTCTCCTGTGGGGGAGGAGCTACTCATAGCGCCAGCGATACTTGTTCAAATCAATCTCGCCACTTCCCGACACCACCACGCCCTCGGCCAGCAGTGCCTGACGTTGCCTTTGCAGATCCGGCCCGCTCAGTGAAATAACGCCATAACGATTGACCACCCGATGCCACGGCAACGTGCTGCCCTCCGGTAAGCGTTTTAACACACCGCCGACCTGGCGTGCCGCGCGCGGAGATCCAGCCAGTTTCGCCACCTCACCATAGGTAGTGACATAACCCTCCGGAATGGCGGCGACAATTTGCCATACCCGGCGGGGAAAAGAGTCTTGCGTATCCATCACACGCTCCTGAGCAGAGAAGGGGGCAGCATAAACAGCGATTTACCCCCTGTGAAGGGGCGATTGCGCAAGAAACCAGCATCCGTCAGCCTATGGGTTGCAATTGCCCTGCCGGATGGGGATAATGCGCCAGCGCGTTGGTTATCAACCTTCGCTCTCAATGGGGGCCCTGTTGGTTCTCCCGCAATGCTACTTTGTTCACCAGGTCAGGTCCGGAAGGAAGCAGCCAGGGCAAAGGACGTGTGTGCCGGGATGTAGCTGGCAGGGCCCCCACCCATTTCAGCCGCTGTTACGCAGCGCGCCGCACTACTCCACTTTCAGCAACTTCCACTCCCGCGCCTGGTTTACCGCCTGCATCCGGCTGCTGACCTGCAACTTCTCATACATCTGTTTTAAGTGCCATTTGACCGTCTCCGCCGAAATCCCCAGCACGCGGGCAATCTCTTTGTTCGAGTGACCGCTGGCGATAAGCTCAAGCGTCTGCTGCTCGCGCTCGGTGAGATAGCGTGTCTCTTCCGCCTCATCGTGCCGCTTCGGCGGTAAACCAAACAGCTCCACCGCCTGCTGTCGCAGGGTTGCAGCCTGTTGCCGGAGCGCCTCTGTCGTGGCCTGGCGGGCAAGCAGATCGTCGAGCAGCCCCACCAGCACCGCACCGAGATCGAGCAGGCTGCGCAGTAAACCTCGCTCAAGCGCCTGTTGCAGCGGTGAGGTGAAAACCATACCCGCCTGTTCATAGGCTCCGGCATGCCAGAGGGCGGCGGCCTGCGCCAGGCGTAAGCGCAGGGCAGAGAGCGCTTCGCCGTGCTGCTGCTGCTCGTCGGCCAGCGCCGCAAAGGCAGCGGCAGCCTGATGGGCATGGCCTTCAGCAAGGGCGATGCGGCTTTCGCTGACCCGTCGATAAAAGCCGATCGCCCCGTTTTCAGCATCTTCACTGTGCAGTTGCCGGAGCGCGTCCAGCGTCTCCAGGGCCTGGGAGAGCGCCTCATCACGCAGATGCAGTTCAACCGTTTCCGCCAGCAGCGCCGCCTGCGCGCGCAGCCACTGGCGCTGGCGCGTCAGCTCGCCGCCATAGGTGAGAAGCCGTTTCGCCTCCGCAAGCTGGCCGTTAAGCGCCGCCTGGCGTGAGAGCACGATAAAGCAGCGGCTCAGCCCCTCCGGCGGGCAAAAGGTCTCGATCATCTCAAGGCGCAGCGCCAGCAGGGCGTCAATATCCTGCCGCTCGTCGCGCTCCCAGGCGACCTCCGCCAGAATTGGTGCCAGCGTTGCGCCGCTGCTGGAGTTGCTGCCGGTTTGCGCCTCGGCGGCCTGTAGTGTCTGCGCCGCCACCCGTTTTGCGTCAGCCAGATTACCCTGGCGTAAATGGGCCTGGGCGATAACAAAGGCGCGCCAGACATCAACAAACAGATTGCGGTTTGCCACCTTCAGCTCCGGCAACCGGCTCTGCACCGCCAGCGCCTGCCCCGGCCGGGCATTAACGAGGTGGCAGTAGCTGAGAATGTTGCACACCAGCCCATCCACCCAGCGGTCACCGCAGGGGATCTCTGCCAGTAACGGCTCCACCAGCGCCACGCTCAGTTCAATATTCTCGGCAAAGGCTTCACAAATCGCCCGCACCACCCGCAGCTTGACCCGCACGCTATGCGACAGCGCGGCGTCGTGCGTCATTGCGTCAATACCGTCGAGGAGTTCGCGCGAAGCCTGAAAGCGGAAGTGGTGCGCCAGCGCCCAGGCGAGATTGAGCTGCAAATCAATGCGCGACGGATCGGGCGTCAGCGGTAAAAAGTGCATCCAGCGCACCAGCGTGTCGATATCCCCCTCTTCGGCAAGGGACTGGGCGCTGGCTTCGGCATGCCGCGCGCCGCTTTTCCCTGCCGCCAGCGCGTGGCGCACCGCCTCGGCCCAGAGTTGCTGCCCGGCAAACCAGTTGCTGGCGCGCTCATGCAGCTGCCGCACGCGCGCCGGTTCGCTCTGCTGCAAGCGGGCCAGCAGCGCGTCGCGCATCAGGTGGTGGTAGCGAAACCAGCCGCCATGCTCATCCAGCGCGGTGATAAAGAGATTATGCTGCTGGATCCAGCCGAGCATCGCTTCGCCGTCCTCGCGCCCGGTCAGCGCATCGCACAGCGCCGGGGTGAGGCGGTTGAGAATCGCGGTTTGCAGCAGAAACTCGACTACCGCCTCCGGCAGCGGAGTAAAGATCACCTCGTCGAGATAGCGCGCCAGCGTGCGTGAACCGGAGGGAATACGCGCCAGAAAGCGCTGCGGATCGTGGTGCCAGTCCGGTGCCAGCGCGGCGATCTTGATCCCGGCCACCCAGCCCTCTGTGGCCAGCATCAGCCGCTGAACATCCTGCGCGCCGGGGATCGCCGTACGCGCGGCATCGCTAAGGTAGTCCTGCGCTTCGGCGAGAGTGAAACGCAGATCCTCATCGTGCAGTTCGTTGAGCGCATCCTGTAATGCCAGACGGCTCAGCGCCAGCGGCGGGCGAAAACGGCTGCCAATAATCAGGTGCAGCGAATCCGGCGCGTGGTTGATAAGCCAGCTTATGCCTTCGTGCAGCGCGGGGTGGGTCAGGGCGTGGTAATCATCAAGGATCAGCCACACCGGGTGCGGGCAGTGGTGCAGCTGGTTGGTCAGCTCCGCCAGCAGCACCGAGAGATCCGGCGTCATATCGCCCTGCAAAAAGGGTTCGAGCGCCTCGCCCCAGCCGCTGTAGAGCGGCTTCAGGGCGGTGACCAGGTAGCGGGCAAACTGCGCCGGATCGTTCTCATCCTCTTCCAGGCTCAGCCAGCCGATGGCGTCACCTTGCTCCCGGCGTTGGCGGTACCACTGCGCCAGCAGGGTAGTTTTCCCGGAACCGGCCGCGGCGCAGAGAAGCGTCAGTGCGCCGTCGGCGGCCGCATCCAGCCTTGCCAGCAGGCGGTCACGCTCAAGCAGCACGCCCGGCGAGCGGGGTGGGGTTAATTTGGTGAGGATCAGCGGCAGCCGGCGCGTGAAGCGGAAAGGTTCCTCGCGATAGCTGGCCGCAAGCAGAGAGTCTGTTGAGGTCAACGATTTCATACGAGCCTGCCCCTGTTCACAAAAGTCGCTGCTAAGTGTAAGTAACTGACACCCGCCTGTAACCTGCCAGAACTTGACCCTTATCGCATTTATCTCTTTTAGTCCCGCTCTCCCCCCCAATTGGGGGGTTATCCCCCCTTAAGACCCGCTTATAGAGTAACCCCACTTCCGCAACCCTGCCGGTCGCCGTGCTGGCGCTCGCGGGTATACAACCTGAGGACGGAGCTATGGAGCTGAACACACAACAGCTGTTAAAGGCTTATCGCAAAATGCGTGAAATACGTGAATTCGAGGAGCGCCTGCACACTGAAAACACCAGCGGTGACATTCCCGGATTCATCCACCTGTATACCGGCGAAGAGGCTATCGCCGTCGGCGTCTGCGAGAACCTACAGCAGACGGATTACATCGGCTCCACCCACCGCGGGCACGGCCACTGCATCGCCAAAGGGTGCGATATCCACGCGATGATGGCGGAGATTTTTGGCAAAGACGCCGGTCTCTGCCGTGGCAAGGGCGGCTCAATGCACATTGCCGATCTCTCGAAAGGGATGCTCGGCGCGAACGCCATTGTCGGCGGCGCGCCACCGCTGGTGATTGGCGCAGCGCTGACGGCGAAAACCCGCAATAACGGCGGCGTCGCTGTCTCATTTACCGGCGACGGCGGCTCCAACCAGGGGCTGGTGTTTGAAGCCATCAACATGGCGGTGGTGCTGCAACTGCCCGCCATCTTCGTCTTTGAAAATAACGGTTACGGTGAAGCGACCGGGCATAACTACGCCGTTGGTGGCCGCGATATCGCCGGTCGTGCCGCCGGGTTTGGCCTGCCTGCCGTGACTGTAGACGGCACCGATTTCTTTGCTGTTTACGAAGCAACGGCCGAAGCCGTGAAGCGCGCCCGTGAAGGCGGCGGGCCGAGCGTGATTGAGGCGAAAGCGTTCCGCTGGCACGGTCACTTTGAGGGCGATCCGGGGCTTTATCGTGGGGAAGGGGAGATTGAGCGCCTGCGCGCCGATCACGATCCGCTGAAAATCTTCACCAGCAAAACGGCAGATAAGCTCACGCGCGAGGCGCTGGAGGCGATCGACGCCGACGTGAAAGCGCAGGTCGACGATGCGGTGATCAAAGCCCGCGCCGCTGGCTACCCCGTGGCGGAAAGCCTGCTGACCGACGTTTACGTCTCTTACTGAGGAGCCCGTCATGACAATCAAAACTTACCGCGAAGCGATCCGCGACGCGCTGGCGCAAGAGATGGCGCGCGACGAAAGCGTGGTGCTGATCGGTGAAGATCTGCGCGGCGGCCACGGCGGCAACGCGCCGGAAGAGGCGAAAGTGGAGGCCTTTGGTGGCGTACTCGGCGTTACCAAAGGGCTGTGGACCCAGTTTGGCTCGCAACGGGTGATCGATACGCCAATCACTGAATCAGCGATTATCGGCATGGCTGCTGGCGCGGCGGTCACCGGCTTACGCCCGGTGGCGGAGCTGATGTTTATGGATTTCTTCGGCGTCAGCCACGATGCGCTCTACAACCAGGCGGCGAAATTCCGCTATATGTTCGGCGGCAAGGCGAAAGCGCCGCTGGTGGTGCGCGGCATGATCGGGGCTGGTTTTTCAGCTGCCGCACAGCATTCCCAGTCCCCCTACAACATTTTCGCCACCACGCCGGGGCTGAAAGTGGTGGTGCCCTCATCGCCCTATGACGCCAAAGGGCTGCTGATCCAGTCGATTCGCGACGACGATCCGGTGGTCTTCTGCGAACACAAGATGCTCTACGACATGAAAGGCGAAGTGCCGGACGAGAGCTATACCGTGCCGCTGGGCCAGGCCAACTACACCCGCGAAGGGGAGGATGTCACCATTATTGCCCTCTCGGCGATGGTGCATAAAGCCAACCAGGTGGCGGACAAACTGCTGAAAGAGGGCATCTCCGTGGAGGTGGTCGATCCGCGCACCGTCTCGCCGCTGGACGAGGAGGGTATTCTCGAATCCGTTGCTTCTACCGGGCGGGTAGTGATTGTCGATGAATCCGCCGCGCGCTTCGGCTTCGCCCATGACGTGGCGGCGCTGATCGCCTCGCAGGCGTTCCACTTCCTGAAAGCGCCGATCGTGTTGATTACCCCGCCGCACACCCCGGTTCCCTTCTCGCCCGCGCTGGAAAAACTCTGGATCCCTGATGTGGATCGCATTGAGGCCGCCGTTCGACAACTGATGGAGGCGTAACCATGAGCACAATCCGCACGCTGGAGATCCCCAAATGGGGGCTCTCGATGGAAGAGGGGACGCTGGCTCAGTGGCTGATTAAAGAGGGTAGCGCCTTCAGCCAGGGGCAGGATATTTGTGAAATTGAAACCAGCAAGATAACCAACGTGCTGGAAGCGCCGTGGGACGGCGTACTGCGCCGGGTGCTGGCTCAGCCGGGCGATACGCTGCCGGTTGGCGCGGTGCTGGCGCTGGTGGCCGATGAAGAGGTAAGCGACAGCGAACTCGACGCTTTTGCCGCCAGCCTCAACAGCGGTGCGCCGCAGCCAGCGGCAGAAAGCGCGCCGTCGCCAGCAGTGACAACCTCGCCTGAACCTTCAGCCCCTGCAGCGGCAACACCCGCCGCGCAAGATGCGATCCCGGCGGCGCTGCGCGGCGAAACCGATGAGACGCAGGTGAAGGCCACATCGCATGCTCTGCGTCTGGCGAAAAAGCAGGGCATCGACCTGAGTAAGGTGAGCGGCTCTGGTCGCGACGGGCGTATCTCCGTCGCCGATTTGCAGGCGGCGATTACCGCAGGCGGCGGCAGTACCGAGTTGCAGCCGCGCGCGGCGATAAAAGCAAAACCGCGTCACGCCACCCAGGATGATAGCCAGATCCCGGCAACACCCATCGCGCGCCGTCTGGCAAGCCAGTTGGGGATTAACCTCCATGACTGCCGCCGCTCAGGATCGGCCGGGCGCGTCAGCCGCGCCGATGTGGAGGCATTAGCCGCGCTGCGTGGCAGCAGTGAGAAGAGCGTTGCCCGAACAGCAGAAGCGGTTGAAGAGCGCGCGGCATACGACAGCCAGCCGCTCTCGGCGATGCGGCGCACTATCGCCAGCCGTTTGCAGGAGTCCAAGCGCAACGCGCCCCATTTTCGCCTCGTCAGCGAGGTCGATCTGACGCGTATTCAGGCGCTGCGCCGGGAAGTGAACAGCGCGCTGCCATCGCTAAAAGTAACGCTCAACGATCTGCTGGTGAAAGCCTGCGCCCAGGCGCTGATGAGCGTGCCGGAGATGAACGTGCAGTATGACGAGGCCTCGCAGACCATTCGCCGTTTTCACACCGCTGATATCGCCATCGCCGTGGCGCTGCCCGGCGGGCTTTATACGCCAATTCTGCGCGAGGCGAATCGCAAAACGGTCGGTGCCATCTCCCGGCAGTTGCATGAGCTGGTGACACGCACCAAAGCGGGCACGCTGAAAGCGGAGGATTTTCAGGGTGGCACCTTCTGCATCTCCAATCTCGGCATGTTTGGCATTCGGCAGTTCGACGCCATTATCAACCCGCCGCAGTGCGCGATTCTGGCGGTGGGGGCTGCGGAATCCCGCGCGGTGGTGCATGAAGGGCAGATCGTGGCGCGTGAACGGCTGACGCTGTCGCTGTCGTGCGATCACCGGGTGATTGATGGCGCGGTCGGCGCGACCTTTATGCAGCATCTGCAACGCGCTATCGAAACGCCTTCTCTGATGCTGGTTGAGGAGGCGCGCGGTGAATAACAGCTTTGATGTGCTGATTATCGGCGGCGGGCCGGGCGGCTACGTCGCCGCCATCCGCGCCGGGCAGTTAGGCTTGCGCACCGCGCTGGTGGAGAAGACGCACCTTGGCGGTATCTGCCTTAACTGGGGCTGCATTCCGACCAAAGCGATGCTGCACGGCGCTGAGGTCGGGCATGCCATGCGCCATGCCGATCAGCTGGGGTTTAGCGTCGGCGAGATCGCTTTTGAGATCCGCCGTCTGGTGGAGTACAGCCGCTCGGTGTCGCAGCGGCTGACCGACGGCGTCGCCTTCCTGCTGAAAAAGCACAACGTCACGGTGATCAACGGCGAAGGCCGCCTGCTGGAGAAGGGGCGGGTGGCGGTGCGCGGTATCGACGGCGGCGAGCAGGAGTTCCGCGCCGATCACATCATCCTCGCGACCGGTGCACGTCCGCGTGCGCTACCGGGTATTGAAGCGGATAAAAGCCATATCTGGACCTACTTTGAGGCGCTCAACCCCGCCGCGCTGCCGCGTTCGCTGCTGGTGATCGGCTCCGGTGCCATCGGTGCGGAGTTCGCCAGTCTCTATAACGATCTCGGCTGTGACGTCACGCTGGTGGAGCTGGCAGATCAGATCCTGCCGCTGGAGGATCGCGATGTCTCAGCCCAGGTGCAGCAGCAGTTTGCGAAGCGCGGAATGCAGATCTTCACCGGGGCGCAGATCCGCTCGGCGACGGTCAATGGCGATCGCGTCAGCTGCCTGCTGAAAACTGCCGACGGCGAGCAGACGCTGGAGGTGGATCGCGTGCTCTGCGCCGCCGGTATTCAGCCGAATATCGAAAACCTTGGCCTTGAGGCGCTCGGCGTTGAGATGGCGCGCGGCTTTATTCAGGTCGACGATCGCGGTCGCACCAACGTCTTCGGCCTCTACGCTATCGGCGATGTCGCGGGCGCGCCGTGCCTTGCGCACAAAGCGAGCTATGAGGGCGTGCGCTGCGTCGAGGCGCTCGCCGGGCTGCCCGTCGCGGCACCCATCAGCCCTGATTTTATTCCCCGCTGCACCTACACCCGGCCGCAGGTGGCCAGCCTCGGTTTAACCGAAGCACGCGCGCGTGCCTGCGGGCGGGAAATCCGCGTCGGCGTTTTCCCCTATCAGGCCAACGGCAAAGCGCTGGCCCTTGGCGAACCGCAGGGCTTTGTCAAAACCCTGTTTGATGCGCAGAGCGGCGAGTTGCTCGGCGCGCATATGGTGGGCAGCGATGTGACGGAGCAGATTCAGGGATTTGGCATTGCCCATACGCTGGAGGCAACGGAGGAGAGCCTGCACCAGGTGATCTTTGCCCATCCAACCCTTTCTGAAGCGATGCATGAAGCGATCCTCGCCGCCGACGGGCGCGCGCTGCACCAATGAATAGGTAGTGAAGTTTGCCGCGACAGTCTGTTGCGGCGCAGTTGTAACTCAAACCATAAGAGAGAAAGCATGACAATTGATAATAAAGTGGCGCTGGTAACCGGCGCAGGCCAGGGAATTGGACGTGGGATTGCGCTTCGCCTTGCGAAAGAGGGGGCGTCGCTGATGCTGGTGGATATGAACGCTGCCAACCTTGAGGCGGTGGCGAAAGAGGTGCAGGCGCTGGGTCGTAAAGTGGCGACCTTTGTCGCTGATATTTCGCAGCGCGACCAGGTCTATGCGGCGATCGATCACGCGGAAGAGGCGCTGGGCGGCTTTGACATTATCGTCAATAACGCCGGTATCGCGCAGGTGCAGCCGCTGGCCGATGTCACCCCAGAAGAGGTGGATCGCATTATGCGCATCAACGTGCAGGGGACATTGTGGGGCATCCAGGCGGCGGCGAAGAAGTTTATCGACCGTCAGCAGAAGGGGAAGATCATCAATGCCTGCTCGATTGCCGGGCATGATGGTTTCGCGCTGCTGGGCGTCTACTCGGCGACCAAATTCGCTGTTCGCGCCTTAACCCAGACGGCGGCAAAAGAGTATGCCAGCCGCGGCATTACCGTTAACGCTTACTGCCCGGGCATTGTCGGCACCGGCATGTGGGAGGAGATTGACCGCCGCTTCTCCGATATCACCGGCGCGCCGCTGGGTGAAACCTACAAGAAATATGTTGAGGGCATTGCGCTGGGCCGTGCGGAGACGCCGGAAGATGTGGCCGGGCTGGTGGCCTACCTCGCCGGGCCGGATTCCGACTATGTCACCGGTCAGGCGATCCTGATTGATGGCGGCCTGGTCTACCGTTAAGACGGGCGATTGACGCTTTCGTCTGACGAAGGCGTCATTTCCGTTGGGCGTTACTGGAAGGTGCAGGGGATAACAATATGCTCTTGCGTACGCGTTCCGTGCAGCATCTCCAGCAGCAGCTGCGAGGCTTTCAGCCCCGCCTGCTGATAGCCCATTTTGACGCTCAGCACATCGGGTTGCAGGAAGGTCATCAGCGGCGTGCTGCCGATACTGCCGACTTTAATCTTCCACCCCTGCTGCTGAATGTATTTAATCGCGCCCATGGCGATGGTGTCAGAGGCGCAAATCAGCGCGCCGCTCTCGGCAGTGAGTAGCCCTTTCGCCAGGTCGTAACCGCTCTGATAGCTCAGATCGCCGAGCGCCGCGTGCGGCGTCATGCCAAACGCTTCACACCGCTCAAGGTAGGTTTGGTAACGGATATTCCCGGTAGTGGGATCGTTAGTGGTGACACCGATATAGGAGACGCTGCGATGGCCCGCGTCGCGCATCTTCTCCATCAGCACATTGACCGCGCCGACGTTATCGTAGACCACCGACGCCACTTCCGGCAGGGCGCTGGAGATGAGCACCAGCTTATCTTTCCACCCTTTTACCAGGCTCTTATCGACGCCGGAAAAGCCGAACAGAATCACCCCTTCGACATTGCGCTGCGCCAGCACGTTAAGGTGCGCGGCAAGCAGGGTGGGATCGAGCAGGCTCTCCATTAAAATCGCATCGTACTCATGCTGATAGATCTGCGGAAGAATGGCGCGAATGGCCTGATTTTCCGAGGCGGAATCGAGACGCGTGACGATCACACCGATGATCTTTTCCCGCTGCGAGCGCAGCGCCTGGGCGGCTTTCGATGGCGTGTAACCCTGCTCTTTGATAATCGCTTCAACGCGTTCACGGGTCGCTTTCTTCACTTTATCGCTGTTGTTGATCACCAGCGAGACCGTGGACTTTCCGACGCCGCACAGTTTGGCGATGTCGTTTAACGTTAGCTTTTTATCACTCATTCCCGCACGGGCCTCCTGAAGATCGGACCCGGCGATACTAGCATTAATGAATCCCCTAAGGCACC